>PDWJ01000061.1_pt1 | contig 211324 bp, 179 predicted proteins | sample 1430881 | NCBI WGS metagenome assembly PDWJ01 (sample SAMN01162460, study PRJNA174530) | Oral metagenome, whole genome shotgun sequencing project. | biome: Marine environment; feature: Marine mammal; material: Swab sample of the gingival sulcus; isolation source: swab sample of gingival sulcus...
TGAAGGAGTCAGTATACTGTTTTTGGTCGAATTTATCTCCCTGAAATGGAAGATTTTTAATAAAATTCATAAGGTTGGGTGTTTTTCAGGGGCGACTAACTATCCTAAATAGAGGAATCATTAAAGTTACATAACAAAAATGACCTGCTCGATATCAAGAGACAAAGAAAGTGGCCCGCCCGGAGAGATTCGAACTCCCGACCAAGTGGTTCGAAGCCACCTACTCTATCCAGCTGAGCTACGGGCGGAAGGACACAATTACACTGAACAGCATCGGCATTATACGTAATGTCTGCCAATTCGCAAACAGTTTATCGTGAAATAGTTTATCCTGGAACTGTCAGCAAAACTGAAAGCTCTCTTTGCTGATTCGGTTAGCTCAGGCATACTAAGCGGCAACAACTCAGCATGAATTGAAGAGGGAAAATAATAGCATGTTAGTTTTGGTGATAAATTGCGGTTCTTCCAGCATCAAATACCAGATTGTCGACTCCGTGTCGGAACAGGTATTCGCCAATGGACTGGTTGAAAATATCGGCGCTGACAAGACCTACCAGACAGCATTGTCAGAAATCCTCACGCTCGCCAGCAACTATGGTATTCAGGCAATTGGCCACAGAGTAGTGCATGGCGGTGCCACATTCACTGATGCGGTGCTGATCAACAGTGAGGTCATAAACAAAATCAAAGAGTGCATTAGCTTTGCGCCACTGCATAATCCGGCTAACTTGGCTGGTATCGAGTACGCGCAACAAGCGTTTCCGACACTTCCTCATATTGCCGTTTTCGATACGGCGTTTCACTCCCGTATGCCGGAACATGCCTGGCGCTATGCAATCGATAAAACCGTAGCCGATGCCCGAGGCATCCGGCGCTATGGATTTCATGGCACCTCACACGCCTATGTCGCTGGCCAGGCGACTCGTTATCTGGAACGCCCCATTGCCGAACTGAGAATAGTCTCCGTACATCTGGGCAATGGTGCAAGTGCCTGCGCTATCGAGTTTGGTCACTCGATCGACACCAGCATGGGCATGACCCCACTCGAGGGTCTGGTAATGGGTACCCGATCCGGTGACATTGACCCTGGCATCGTTATCAGCTTGATCAGATCTGGCGAATTTTCTGCGGCAGAGATCGATACCCTGCTCAATAAAAATAGCGGCTTGAAGGGCCTGTCCGGACTAAGCAATGATTTGCGCGAAATTGAACAACAGGCTTCGGAAGGCAACGAGCAGGCTCGGCTGGCAATTGCGATATTTGTGCACCGGGTACGCAAATATATCGGTGCCTATGCCGCCGCAATGGGGGGGCTGGATGCTGTCGTTTTGACCGGAGGCATTGGCGAAAACAGTGCAACTATGCGGCAGCGAATTCTGCAACGCTTCGATTTTCTTGGCTTGAAACTGGACGAGCATGCCAACGCAGATTGCTCCCTCAACCACGCCCATCCTGTCAGACTGATCTGTCAACCCATTGCCAAAGTAAAAGCGCTCGTGATCAAGACCAACGAGGAGCTGATGATTGCCCGAAGCGCTTGCGACATCGTCGAGGCAAGTAAAGCGGCAACGACCAGTAAGGCGATACCAATCGCAGTCAGCGGTCGCCATTTGCATCTGGACAAAGCGACTTTTCAAAAACTCTTTGGTGCGGACGCAGAACCCACCCCGTATAAAGACCTATCGCAACCCGGGCAATACGCCTGCCATGAAAAAGTCAACCTGCTGGGGCCACGCAATCGTATCGATGGTGTTCGCCTGCTCGGCCCATTACGCAGTAAAAACCAAATCGAGATTTCGAGAACTGATGAGTTTTTTCTTGGTGTCGATGCCCCGGTTCGAGACTCTGGCCGAACGGAAAACTCGGCTCCGATCAGGATCGAAGGATCGAAAGGGACGGTAGCACTGGATGAAGGCTTGATTTGCGCCAGACGCCATATTCATATGCACCCCGACGATGCCAAGAACTTAGGTGTCGCCGATATGGATGAGGTGGAAGTCGCCATCACTGGTGGGCCACGTGATTTGACCTTTGGCGATGTCCTGATCCGGGTCAGTCCCAACTACCGTCTGGAAATGCATATAGACACCGACGAAGCCAATGCAGCGGAGTTGCAACAACAAACGGATGGCGAGTTAGTCTATACTGGTGTGCATGCGGCAGCGAAAATTACCAAAACGAGAAAACCACTGGCCTGACAGTCAGTCAACAAAACAATGAGGTGATGGATCATGGTGATCACGGATAGCCGCAATAATTCCAACAGCCCCGATACCGTGGTTTTTTCCCACGGCAAAGAAAGCGGGCCATGGGGCGGCAAAATACAAGCCATGGCAAAGGTGGCGCAAGATGCGGGTTGCACGGTACTGAGTATCGACTACCAGGGAATGGACAACCCGGGGGATCGCGTAAACAAACTTATCGACTCGACGCCTGGACATCATCGCAAGCTTGTATTGGTCGGATCCAGTATGGGATCCTATGTAAGTATTGCAGCCAGTCAAAAACTGCAACCAAACGGTTTGTTTTTACTCGCGCCAGCCGTTTGCATGGCAGGCTATCCGGAATCGAAGCCAACACCCGTTGCCGACAACATACTGGTGATCCATGGCTGGTTTGACGAAATCGTGCCCGCAGAGAGCGTTATTGGTTATTGTCGTCAACACCAGATCGAATCGGTTTTCGTAAATGACAGCCACCGCCTGCTCAACAGTGTGCCAAGAATCGAACAATTATTGTCATTGTTCCTGCAACAGATATTGTGCAATTCACCGTAACAAAGCGGCTGATTGTCGCTACCGGATAATGGCCGTCATTTTCGCTTAAGACGCTGCCACGACCCGGTTGCGGCCAGACTGTTTGGCTTGGTAAAGTGCCTTGTCTGCACGCTCAAACTGCTGGTCTTTGGAGCACTCTTCCTGAAATTGAGCCAGCCCGAACGACATCGTAATTTGCACCCGCTCATTACGAAAATGAAATGGCAGTTTCTGCACCATCAAGCGCGCCTTGTCCATCACCATCTTGGCGGTATCCACGTCAGTTTCAGGCATCAATATGGCAAACTCTTCACCGCCGTATCGGGCAATAAAATCTGTCTTGCGAATTCGACTACGTAACCCTTTGGCGACTATTTGAATTACCTTGTCACCGGCCAGATGTCCATAGTTATCATTGACTTGCTTGAAATGATCGATGTCAGCGACAATCAAGACCATGGGCTGTTTGTAGCGCGACCAGCGATCGTACTCGAGCTCCATTCGTTCCTCATAGGCGACCCGATTCGGTAGTTCAGTAAGGCCATCAGTCAATGCCCTGGCATGCTCTTGTTGCAAGCGATCACGCATCATCTCGGTTTCTTTTTCCATGCTTTTGAAACGCAGATGAAGGGCATCAATTTTCTCTTGCAGAGACAACTCCCGTGCTTGCTCCCTACTCATATACTCCGAGAGATGCCTCAATATGGAATCGAGCTTTTGCGCAACGCTGGCTTTAAGATCATCGATTTCGGTCGACTCTTCCATTGCACTGGCTATCGAGTCAACATGCCCTCTGAGCATTTCATCAAAAGCGGAGCTACTTCCCTGCCACTCCAAATGCTGTGAACGACTTTCACCCAAAAATTCCTTGAATCGGGCCAGCCTGTCATCCATATGCTTGAGGAAGCTTTCAAAGTCACGCTGGCCTTTGCTGATGGCGGAGATAACCAAATCGGCCAGATCATCTATTGTTGGCCCCAGCTCATACCAATTGAGGCCAGACTCGATATGAGTCCGTAGCCGTTTGGCATCATCGATCGAGCTTTCGGGAATAACAATCTGTTCAAGCAGGTTCTTCAGTGAGGAGCCGACATGCCCGCCTATCGAAGAAAAAGTCGGCGCAGAGTCGGCGCTATCGGTTGCCAGCCCGCTATCTCCTATCGCCAGCTCGGTTTCTTGAGCGGAGTAGGGCACTTCTTTTAGCGGATTCGGACGATCGGAAAATTGATAATTATCGCCATCGGTCTGCGCTAACAAATTCGCGCCACCGCCATGATCTGCTGGCTGACTCGACTCCGAGTCACTTGCCTCCAATTTGCCGCTTCGACCAGCAAACAACTTCTCGAAAAAGCTCTGGTGCTCAGGCTCCATCTGCGCCATTTTTTCGGTCAATGCTATCTCTTGCAGGTTTGCATATTCTGATAGCAAGACCGGGTACGCCTGCAAACTGCTCAGACGGTTTTTTATCTGGCGGGAGAACTGTTTCAGTCGCTTTTTATTGCTCTTGGAAATATCCAAATCAGCCAACTGAGAAACCAGCTTTTCCAGCGACTCAAGCACTAACCCGGATGAGTCTGCCCGGCGCTCATCCATGTGGATAACCACTCGTTCGATGGTTTGGAGGTGTGTGTTCAATGCCGGATTCGAAGGCTCGGCCTGGCGGAGCAGTTCACGTAGACCGGAAAGCTCTTTGTCCAGATTTTCGTCCTGTCCTTCTGCGGCCATACTGACACGCACTAGCATGCGCTGCAACAACTTGGCCTGATCGGTGAGATGGGCTATCTTACTATCAGACTCCTCCAGTTGAGCGAAGTATTTATCTTTCCACTTTGCCACTTCGGATTTCGGGCTATTTCCTTTTGTCATGCTCAAGGTCTTCTTGGATTATCTGAACTTAACGATTTCTCGTGCATGTAAGTGATACATTCTTTGCGTTGGTACACCAGCGATAGATTACTGAAAAAGTCGATAGATTAATAGGTTATAATTGAACAAGTAGCCGGCTTGATCATTTTTAGCTGCCAACACTTAGCGTTTCCGCCGCCTGACCAATCCGTTCCTGAGCGAGCAAAGGAGGTAGAATGCGACTGAGGGTATCACTGATATAGGATAAAAACAGCGATCCCATACCTTTATCGAAATAATTCGGGTCCTTGCTGCCAATACTAAAAGTGCCCAGCAATTCCCCGTGTCGCAACGGAATCACCGCTGCCGAGCCGATATCACTTTGCGCCTGCGGAAACAAAATTGCATAATGGGCCGGCTGCAAACGCCCGCAAATCGCTCTAGAGCTTTCCAGTACATGACCCAGTACTTCGTGTATTGTGTCCAATTCGATCATTTGTAGATTGGCGGCGGAATAGTCTTGCGCCCTGCCAAACAGCAGCAAACTGACTTGATCGAGCTTGAAGTCGTTCCGAATACTGTCATCCAGAATAATAGACACTTCTTCCAGACTTCTGGACTCAAGCAGGTTTAACAACAACCGCTTGCTCTTTTCGAAAAAGCGATCGTTTTCACGTGCCACCGAGATCAATTCGGCCATTTCCCGGCGCAACTGATCTCTCTGCTCCCTGAAAACATGCACCTGTCTTTCGACCAGAGAAATCGCTGATCCGGTTAGATGAGGAACCTGTATTTCTTTCAGCAAATAATCGTGATTTACAAAAAACTGAGGATGCGCCCTCAGATACTCGACAACCTCTGGCTCGGTCAGAGCGGCAATTTTGTTATTCGCGTCGGCGCCACTATTGGCATCCGCCTCGTGATTGGCGCTGCCTGTTGTATCGTCAGGCGGCTGGTTTGCATTTTTTTGTGTTTCGTCCATTTCCCGGATCATTCGTCACTGCCTCGAATTGTCATTGCTTTTAGCTTTTATACTCGCTTTTATAACCTGACCTGGCCTTCAAAAACCCGTTTTGCCGGGCCTTCCATAAATACCGAATGCCCATCACCCTGCCACTGGATTTTCAGATTTCCACCAGGTAGTTTCACTTCAACACGGTTATCCAGAAACCCTCTCAGTTGTCCGGATACCACCGCTGCACAGGCTCCGGTACCGCAAGCCAGGGTCTCCCCGACACCCCTTTCAAACACTCTTAGGCGAACAAATTTTCTGTGTATAATTTCCATGAAACCAATATTGGCTTTCTGTGGAAAACAGTCATGTGCCTCCAGTAGCGGCCCCAAAGTCAATACCGGAGCCGTTTTTATATCATCGACCAGCAACACGCCATGCGGGTTACCCATGGAAACCACGCCGATATTCATCCGCTCTTGTTTATGGCCATTCGTGGCAAGGGTCAGAGAATATTCAGGCAGGAACTGATCTTCCGGTAATTGAACTGATGGCTCGAACGGGATTTGCGCTGGCAAAAAAACAGGCTTGCCCATATCGACAATGACCGAGCCTTTATCAGTAATCTCGAGTTCCAGAAGTCCATTTGCTGTTTCCACCCTTACCCGTTTCTTGCCGGTCAGCCGGTTATCCGCAACAAATCTGGCAAAACAGCGGGCACCATTGCCACAATTCTCGACTTCACTACCATCAGAATTATAAATTCTATAACGAAAATCAGCATCCGGCCGACCCGGCGGTTCAACCAACAACAATTGATCAAAACCAACACCAAAGTGCCTATCCGAGAGCTTCCTGACTTGTTCGGGGCGAATATGCACATGCTGGCTAATGGCGTCTACGACCATAAAGTCATTACCAATCCCATGCATTTTAGTAAATTTGACCAACATCTGACTATTCCAGCCTTCTCCGTTTCAGGCGCCCATTAGGTTATGCCGGACTATATGCCGTTTTTCGCTGGATAGGTGAAAACAATTTCTTTCACCAACGGCATGCTTGAGTTGTGTTCAATTCACTTGAAAACAGCTTCGAGTGCAATTTGATCCTCGATTGACTCCCGCTTTCGCACCACTCGGTTTTGTGCCTGATCCACCATTATTTCAGCCGCTCTGTTCCGGCTATTATAATTGGAGCTCATGGTAAAACCATAGGCGCCGGCAGAGCGTATCGCAAGCAAATCGCCTTCAGATAAAACCAGCTCACGATCCTTACCAAGAAAATCGCCGGTTTCGCAGATCGGGCCGACAATATCGTAAGTGTGCAAATCACCCGCATGCGGGGTCACTGGCATAATTTCCTGCCAGGCACTGTAAAGAGAAGGCCGAATCAAATCATTCATCGCTGCGTCCACAATCGCAAAATGCTTGTCACTCGTCACCTTGATGTACTCAACCCGCGTCAGCAATATACCGGCATTTGCAGCGATCGACCGGCCCGGCTCCATCACCAGCGTCAGGCTTCGACCTGCCAGTCGCGCCTTGACCTTTTGCACATACTCATCAGGCTGTGGCGGATTTTCAGATTGATAACGTACCCCCAAACCACCACCCAAATCCAAATGTCGGATTGCAATACCCTGTTCTGCCAGGGTATCGACCAAAACTAACACTCGATCGAGCGCATCTAGAAATGGAGCGACTTCAGTTAACTGCGAGCCTATATGACAGTCAACACCGACTATCTCAATATTTGGTAAAGACCTGGCCAGTTGGTAAGCCTCGAGCGCGGATTCCACAGCGATACCAAACTTGTTCTCTTTCAGACCGGTTGAGATATAGGGGTGTGTCTGAGCATCTACATCCGGGTTTACCCTGAACGAGACAGGCGCCGTTTTGCCCAGCGCCTGTGCGACCCGGCTCAGCCTTTGCAGCTCAGGTACGGATTCAACATTGAAACAATGAATACCCACCTCCAATGCCCGGCGCATTTCACCAGCCTGCTTACCCACGCCCGAAAACATGACCCTGGCGGGATCACCACCGGCTTGTAGTACCCGTTCCAATTCACCGACAGACACGATATCGAAACCGGAACCCAAATTGGCCAGCACGCTCAACACGCCCAGGTTGGAGTTGGCTTTGACTGCATAACAAATCAAATGAGGATATTCGCCAAAGGCGCGATCATAGGCGTTAAAGTGTCGTTCCAGGGTTTTCCTGGAATAGACATAGCAGGGGGTGCCATGCTGCTCGGCAATTTTTTCCATGGCAACTGATTCGGCCATCAAGGTGCCGTTTACATAATCAAAATAATCCATAGGGATCATACTTCCTATTGATTGGACGCGTATTCATTTGCGACCCGCTCACCTGGTACGGGTTATTTGCTGGTTTTACTGGCGCGCGTTTTTTTACCGGTATTTTTACTGAAGCTATTGCCATCATCATCGGCATCGAGGTTACCAGTCGAAACTTCTCCGCCATTGTCCTTGGCGTCGGGTTCAGGGATATAGAGATCGCCCTTCTGGCCACAGGAGGTCAACCAGATAAAGCCTATCGCCAGGCCAATCCGTGACAGACGTTTTTTGAGGCTGATCACACTCTCATTCCTCCAGGGGCAAGTGAATAGTTCATAGGAACAAAAAGCTAAATAAAAACTGGCTTAAGTATAACGGCAAGCGACAAGAATGCCTAATCAGGATACATCCTTGCCTATTGCGTTCGGGGCTTGACCTGGAGAAGAGGAAAAATAACTGAAATGGAAAGATAATCGAGGTGAGATCATGGATGCTAATTCAACATTGGTGAGGCTGTCGCGCCTCACCGAAAAAGACAGGCACTATCAGTCGGATGAACAATGCCAATCAGAAAGGTCTTCGTCCGGCGCCGACATTTTTTTCAGACAAATGCAGGTATCCTTTTTCACCATTCCAAGAGCGACGATATCTCCTTGACTTATGTTCACAAGCTCCAGTTCTGGCAAAGTCAAGGTCACTGACTGACCCGATGTCATTTGATCACCATGAATAATATGCCCACTCAAATTGACTGGTTTAGGCACACCTTCCACAATCGATGGCGAACGTTTCAATCCGAACCAGCCGCCATCGGCTTTTGTTATCGAGCTTACTTTGACTACATATTTAAGAGCCGGCTCGCGGTCTGCAGGCCACTCCCATTTCAAATTGACATCCTTCGCCATGGCACATCCTCCTGCCAGTAAAAAAAAGAGTAAGGAAAACAAAGTGGTTCGTTTTATCATTATTCACCTCAAGGCAACTTCACAGGTGCTTCGACAACTAATTCAAACATGCTCGAAGTGGGTGCTGATCTGCGGAAACCAAGGTGACCACTGTAGGATTTATATTTACCTGGATATTTCGCTTTTAGTTGTTTATACAGGTTGTCGGGTGTATCCAATCCCGGAATTCCGCGATTTAAAATTGTTGCTTCTACGAAAGCGATTGAAGCATGTGTCGAGCAATTCCCACCGAGCAAATTGAACGAACCTGGAGAAAGCTTCAAATTCATCCAGGCCTTGTGAAACAGTTTAACCTGTTCCGCCGTCACTTTAACCAGCAACATCGTCGATATCACTCTGTATTTTTTTGCTTGAGCGACATCCACGTAGTAAGGACGAATTTTTCTCAGTTCATCATAGTCAGCGACAAACCCTTTCATATTCATTCCAGAACTGTTCCAACTGGCCGAGGTGCCTTGTGGCTGAAATGAAGCTGAGGAACCGCCACTTTTGCCATCACCGTCACGGCCATAAAAGCCGATTGGCTCGCCAGACGCCAAAACGCAATCGGCATGCTGTTCCATCACACCCGGTGAGTGGCTGTCGCTGGTTTTGCCTCGCACAATAAGTCCCACTGTGTCAGGAGGCAGGGTAAAATAGGCCATATATTTCTCCTGAATAACTATGCAATTTCACATGCATCTCTGCGTCACTGCAGATTGATATAGAGATTCGGTCGATAAAGCAATCTATTCCTTGGTAGCGTCGCTTCGCGAAAAACTCCCTCATAGTTGTAAAAATAATTTTTGTCAATCCTGTGCTGAAGGTATCTGATTGGACGCAAAAAGCAACGAAACCCGGGGCAACCGGCGTCAGCATATTGTGTTGATTCGGTATGAACTGACTGCGTTTTTTGTTTCGCGATCAGGAAAAATCCTTAATCGCTGCGTTTAGTGCACTTTCCAGCCCGTACTTGTATTTTACATATTGAATCGTCTGCAACTGAGACTGGTATTCTTGCAGATCCAGATCGTGTGGCAGGCCCAAGTCGGTAATATAACAGGGGTACCGATCACCATCGGCACGCAGGGACAGGATATGGCGGGCAACCGCAGAAATCAGCTGCTTGCCATATTCCATAAAGGTAAATTCTTTTTGATCACAAAAAATATCAAAATTCAGCTCGCCTTCCAGCTCGACACTGCCTATTGCCTGTACATCGAAGTATTTTTGCTGAGCGCTCAGACTATCCAGATCAATCTCGATACACTGAAAACGGTTGTGCAGATTGTTTTTGTCCAGCCGGTAAAAACGGATTTCGACATCATCCCAGATATCATCCAGATCCACTCGCATTTGCCGTCGTTCCAGCACCGACGAAAGAAACCGTGACAGCGGCACCAGGAGTGCCGACTCACTGTAATAGGGCGTGGTATAAGTGAAAAACGAGCCTTTTTCATCGACAAGATAGATTTCTGCCATTTCTCCCTCGGCGAAGTAGAAGACCTGAACCACAGCCGCCTCTATGGCTGCAATCACAGCTCGCAGCCTGGGTTTTTCCTGAAAAGCATAGTGATCCAGAACCAGCCGGGTCACTTGTTTTTGCGGCATGGCTAGATACTCGAATAGTTCGAAGACAGTATCAAAACCGGTAAATCTTGGCTGTTTATCGACAAACTGTACGATAAAAAACCGCTGATCCAGTTCAATGACATAGCGTGAATCCAAATGTCCGTGATCCGCAAAAAAAGTCGACTGAACTGCATCAAATAACTCGGCTACTCGGGACGATATCGCGGTAGCACGAGATTGATCAAAACAATAGACGCGTATCTTTGGCGGTTTTGCTCCGGCGGCCAGGGTGATAAGCTGGGCCAGATAGTTTTTTAGGCACTGTATCAGCGTATCTCCGAGTTCATAGCGATTCACCAACACCTCATTCCAGCTGTTTACCGTCACTTGATCCAGAGTAATGACCAGATTTTGCCGACTTTCGCTATAGCCTAACGAATCGTTTCGATTACTTAATTTATGCAACCCTTTATCGACATAACGCTTAAGTGGATCGAAGCCGACATTGACAAACAACAAAATGGTTATCGGGTAACTTTGCACTCGATAAGCATCCTGTGGCAGGGCAGGCAAGGGCACAGGCATCGCCGCTGCAATACTATTGACAATACATTTCAACTCATGCAGCGAAACCTCTGTTTTGCCCGGCAACAGCCCCAAACGGGTGGCACGGTCCAGTAAGCCGTTGTAGTGACACCACACCACCAGCTCGACCAGGCTATTTGAACGTTTTAACGTAGTATAAAAAGACGCATCAGCCGGATTGGCCAAATCCCGATACAGCAACCAGCCACCGTTTTTTTCTGTTGCCTGCAGATTGCTTGAATGATGAAAGGCCAGGTTTTCTTCGGCTATAGAAGGGGCAATTTTGGGGTTGATAAAGTCCAGCTTACCGGCCTTGCGCTGAAATGCCGCATAGAGTTTACGTCCGAGCAAACTCATATCTTCGGAATTGATCGCCGCTTTCAATTGGTTACTGCGAGTGAAACCGGAAAGAAAACGATAACAATGGGTCAGCTCACCGACAATCACTTTCCGCTCAGACTGAACCTGCGGCACTCTCCAACGGTTGCGTGTATCCAGATACGCCAGCTCTTTTTGCCCCCACCGCCACTCGGCGACCAAACGGCTCACCGCCTGGTATCGCCAGGATTGCTTGCCGGCGGTGTTGGTTGTAGTGAGGCGTTCAGCCACTTTGAGATAAAAGCATTTTCTTACCAGCGTCAAGCGAGAGTCTCGCTCCCTGTTTTTCAAATAGCGTTCCAGTCGCCGGTAGATCATAACGTACGAATCCAGCTCGATATCATCATATTGACCCGAATACACCATCTGCTTGAACTCCAGGCTCAGGTTGTAACACGCAGGCAATTCGGCTGCGTACACCTCATTCAGTAATAGCTTCAGGACAGATTTATAGGGGGAGTCAATCGCTTTATACAGATGCCACATACCGGCACCGACAAATTCGCCCTTGGGAATGCGGGAAATACCGCCAAAATCAATAAACTCGTTTTGTTTGATAAAACGGTTGTCGGTGAGCCAGGCAGCCCATTTATCATAGTGATCCTCCACCTCGGCCGGAATCAGCCACCATAGTGGATAGCAGCCGGCCAGTAAAATACTGGTGCGATAAAACTCATCCAGCAACAAAAAGTGCTGAGCGGAACCACAGTTTTCGCTATCGATAGCCGCCTGAACCCGACCTGCCTTGAATGCCCCGGCACTCATGGTGAAAAAATGAATTTCCAGTCCCTTTGCATCCGCCCACTCGGTAATCAGGCTTGCCTTCTTATCCAGCGCCTTGAGTTGCGCTGCACTCAGATCAGCTCGTACACATAACCAGATATCGAGGTCACTGCCTTCCCGCTGGGCGATACTGCCGGTGCTTCCCATTAAAAAAAGACTGACAATATCGCACTTGCGGCGGGGTTCCCGATTGTATCTGAATGTTTTGTTGTAGCGTTGCGCAACAGTCAAGATTGCCTTCGAAGGCTCGTAGCGGGCCACCTTATGCGGACATGCTCGCGACACGTAACCAGGTAACAGAGGATGATTGACATGAAATAAAAGAGGCAACAAGTCCAGCACGATTTCCTGCCGTGCGGACACAGCGAGCCTCGCTCGCTCGAGACGGGTGTTATTCAACGCCAGAAAGCGATCCACCACTGCCTTGAGCAGCTTTCGGTCGACACCTTCTTCAAATTTCAGCGCAATCGCCTTATTCTTCGCCAGATAGTTCATTCAGATTCAAACAGGATCGGGTGCATTACAGCAAAGGTTGTGCAATCTGCATTTAACGTCATACTTAGCTACCATACTCGCTGCTAGATCGGGGTAATCCATTGAAAGAATACACCATAAGCCGAACTCGAACCAAAAACGCACTGGTTGCGGTGCCAAAAACCGCGACTGTCGGGATCAGTGACAACGGAACTATCGAGTCAGTCTGTGCCCATAGCGAAAAATTTTTTGGTTACTCAGAAGAAGAGCTGATTGGATTTCCATTCAACAAGCTGGTGCCTGCCAATGTGTACGATCCCAATGCCCCGCGTTTTCGAGACAGGCTGGCCAAAGGTGAATACATAGAAACCACTTTCTACCATAAAAGTGGTTATTTCTTTATTGGCCGGATGCAACAAGTGAAGAACGAGAAGAGCGCGGGCGAGTTACCGGCCTTCGCTATCAACAAAATGCCGATCGATAAAACCGGTTCTTCCATTTTCGCAGACTGCCAGCAATTGGGTCACTTTGGTGGTTGGGAGTACGACACCGAACGAAACAGCTTCACCTGGTCGGATGGCGTTTATCGCCTGTTTGAAATAGACCCAGGTACAGACTTAACCCTGGAACATGCACTTTACTACTTTCAGGAAGATCAGCATAAGGTAAAAAGCGCTTTTCGCGATTGTATTGCCAATGGCGAAAAATGGGCAATCGAAGTTCAGATCACCAGTGCACGAAATAAAGTCAAACAGCTCAGGCTGGCGGGCAGGGGACACACACAAAACGGCAAGGTCACGCGCATATCAGGAATCTGTCAGGAAATATCTGACCTTTATAAAGTGAGAAAAGACAAAGATTTTATTGTCAATTGCATCAATGGCCTATTACAAAACACCGATGATCTGGTACTCACGCTGGATAGCAAACTGGAAGTCATTATGCTCAATGAAGCACTCAAGCAACAGTTTGAAACCACGTTTGGCGAACGACTGTCGATAGGGCAAAACTTGATGACCAGCCTGGCGAACCACCCCAATGAACGACGGATTTACCAAAGACTTTGGCAGAGAGCACTCAACAGAGACAGCTTTTGTGTCGAAATGCCACTGGCACAAAGAGAAGAAAACATGCCGGTTTACGAGATGCACTTTCATCGCATCCTTGATGATAACGGCGAGCTTCTCGGTGCCTGCAGCATCGCAAAAACTATGGCGCCACAAACTAATGTTCAGGAGAAGCTCAATTACATGGCCCGGCATGACCCGTTGACCGGCCTGTACAATCGGCGCGAGTTTCAGAGTCTACTTAGTCGAGGCATAGGTAATGCGAAAAAACGAGGCACCACCCATTCATTGCTCTATATGGATCTGGAGCATTTTTATCGCGTCAACGAAATCTCGGGGCAATCCGCTGGTGATGCGCTTCTGCGTGAAGTTGGACAAATATTGTCCAATAAACTCAGGCAACGTGATTTGATAGCGAGAATCGGCAGTGATGAGTTTGCCGCTCTGCTTGAAAACTGTGGCGATCTGGAGGCGGAACGCGTAGCCAAAGGGATACGCGATACGATACGAGATCTTGAATTTGTTTATCATAACGAAACGCACAAGATTGGCATCAGTATCGGTGTCGTCGCTGTCGACCATTTTACTGACAGCCCAGGTAAACTGATGAAGCTGGCTGACAATGTCTGCTATGCGGCTAAAACAACTGGCGAAAATCGAGTGCATGTTTTCCGCTCTAAAGTGAGGCGTGCCGAAGTTGAAGAAAAAAGCCGGGCAACCATTGACTTGATCAAACGCGCGCTGGAATTCAGCGATTACTTCAAGCTTTATAGTCAAATGATCAAGCCGATTACCAGTGCCGTTTGGGGCGATTATTTCGAAATCTACTGCCGGATTCATGACGAGAAAGGTAATCTCGTTCTTCCCGAAGATTTTATGCCAACCGCTCAGGAATACGATATTACGCGTGAGATCGATTTACTGGTGGTAAAAAATACATTGGACTGGCTAAAAACAAGAACTCACCTGATGCATCGTTTAAAGCTGGTATTCATCAATATTTCAGTGTTTTCCGCCAGAAACAGCGGTTTTATCGAGAAACTGGGCGACACTATACGGAAAAGCGATTTCGACCCGTCAAAGCTATGTTTCGAAGTCAACGAAGATTTTTTCCTGAAAATGCCTGACGCAGCCGAGTGTTTTGTCACAGCAATAAAAACTGTCGGCTGCTCGCTGGCTATCGATAATGCAGGCTCGGAGACATCCAATTACGAGTACATCGACCGGTTTGATGTCGACTTTGTCAAGATCAACGGAGAAGCCATCAACCAGATCAGGGCGAACCCGGTCAAGCTGGTAATGGTCGACGCGATTCACCGTATTTCGTCTATTTCTGGCAAGCAAACTATCGCTCACCATATCGCAGACGACCAAACCCTGGCTGAAGCCAGAAAGCTGGGTTTTCACTTCGGTCAGGGACTGAGGCTGGCCGAAGTCACCCCGGTTGGACATTTCAGGGAACATTGAATCAACACTGGCAAAGCCATCGAATACTAAGCGTAAACAGACTCTTTACCCAGGTGCTTGACGATCAAATAATAAAATACAGGGCGGAGTTTTTGCCGGTTAGATGAACCCAGTTTCTCGATAGCCGCAGCCACTGCGCCATCTGCTGCCTCGCCCTCGACACCCAATTTTTTGGCAATAAAATTCTTCTTTACACCTTCAATTTCCGCTTTTTTACCTGCGGCGACCAGGCTGGCATCTCTATTGTAAATAGACGGCCCCAAGCCTTTGGCGATAGCCACTAACAGTGCTTCATCGCACTCGATATCACATTTTTCCATTTGTGCCTTGCAGGATTCTATGACTTGATCGAATTTTGACATACCCAAATGCTCCATATTGTTATTTGATAACCCTGATTTTCCACTTCCGCGCACTTGCGTTTTATAAGAACATCAGGCGTTAGCGCAGTATAATTCAAACGTATCGTAAAGAGAACGGCAACCTGACGAGACAACTTGGCTTTAGACCAAAACCGGTCACGCTCACCCTTGCCGGACAAAGGGCCATGTATCGCTCCGCCGCCTACCCGAGCACATCGTACAGGGACGAGGCGGAAGATCGCCGAAACCGCTAGGTCACCACCGTTGCCTGTTGCATACCGGTGTGCGCTTCAATCCGAGCCACGCTCATAGCGATATTCAGCAATGGATCGGTCACCCTGAAGGTATCCCGATGGATATCTTCACCCTGTTGCGATACTTTTTCCAGGTACACCCTCAGTGTTGCACCCTGGGTGCCCGTGCCGGATAACCTGAAGACAATACGACTGCCACATTCCATAATCAGCCGAATACCCTGGTTTTTCGTGACTGACTGATCGGTGGGATCGGTATACTCGAATACATCGGATGTTTGCAGCTTGTAACTTCCGCAATCGATGTTGCCTCGAGCCACTTTCTCAGACAATTCGAGCATCAGCTGGTTCGCACTGGTGCTCTCTATCGCTTCGAAGTCATGACGACAATAGTAACTTCGACCATACTTCTGCCAAAGCGATTCAAGTATTTGCTGCGGCGATTGACCAGTTTCCAGTATCATGGTCAGCCAGCAAAGCACAGCCCAAATGCCATCTTTTTCCCGCACGTGATCGCCACTGGTGCCAAAGCTTTCTTCACCGCACAGATTAATTCGGGATTCATCCAGCAAGTTGCCAAAGAACTTCCAGCCGGTTGGTGTTTCATAACAGGCGATTCCCAGCCCCTTGGCAACCCTGTCCAAAGCGGTGCTGGTGGGCATTGACCGGGCGACGCCGGACAACCCATCCGCAAACTGCGGAATAATACCGGCATGTTCGGCAATTGCCGCCAGACTATCACTCGGGCTGACAAAAAAGCGTTGCCCCACGATCAGGTTACGATCACCATCACCATCTGACGCCGCTCCGAGTACAGGCGCGTTGTCTGCATCCATTAACTCGATCAACTGTTTGGCGTGAACCAAATTGGGATCGGGGTGACCCCCGTTAAAATCTGGCAGTGGAATCGCGTTGATCACACTACCGGACGCCGCCCCCAGTACATCTTCAAAAACCGCTTTGGCATAAGGGCCGGTTACCGCGTGCATAGCATCAAAGTACAGGGACAGGCGGCCATCGGCAAAACCAGCTTTCAGCTTGTCGAAGTCGAACAATTCCTGCATTAGAGAAACATAGTCAGATACCGAGTCAATTACCTCGATGCTGGTGCCACCAACCTCGACTTTTTGACAAACAGACAAATCTATCTCCTCGACATCTGCCAATAAATAGTGATCGATGGTCGTGGTGTTTTCGAAAATGGCATCGGTAATGGATTCGGGTGCAGGGCTGCCGGCGGCGTTGTTGAATTTAATCCCAAAATCTTCGTCTGGCCCGGCCGGGTTATGACTCGCCGAAAGAATCAGCCCACCCATCGCCTGATTTTTGCGAATCAGGTTGGATACTGCAGGCGTCGATAAAATACCATTTTGGCCAATCATCAAACGTGCAAAACCGTTGGCTACCGCCATTTTGATAATGGTTTGTATGGCTTCCGGGTTGTGATAACGGCCATCCCCGCCAACCACCAACAGACCACGCTCGGGTACAGAGTTAAAGACCGACTGGACAAAATTTTCCAAGTAGTGGGGCTGCTCAAATACCTTTACTTTTTTACGTAGCCCTGAGGTACCGGGTTTTTGTCCTTCAAACGGGGTGGTTGATATACGTTGTAGATTTTCCATAGTGTCTTCCGTAGCTTGAGAATGTTCTAATTCGGGGCAAAGGACCGCCAGCCCAATCATGTTTCAATTCACTGACAATCTCAGCCTGCCATCAGCCCCTTGAAGTATGCCTTATTGTCGCCTGGTTTTAAGGTTTTTTCATTGATCTGAGCTATCAGTTTGTACCGATAATGGTTGCATCGCCTTGATCTGACAGCCAGCGATGCGATGATCTTTGCGTAATGGCAATACCACATCGGCCACCGGCGGCAGGGTTGCCAGGCTCCAACGAGTCAAACGTTCATAGTGCTGAATAAATCGCTCGAGTTGTTTTTTCCCGGTTAAAGTGGCCGATACCGGCTTGCCTTGTCGTTTCAGTTCATTCAGTAGCTTGCTCTCCTGCAGGCTGCGCCATTCCAGTACCTGCTCGAAGCCGGGGCAGGCAAGCAAAATCAAACGATCTATCTGATTGTACCAGGCTGGATAAACCGATCGAAGCTGCTGATTGACATAGCCACGCCATACGCCTGTCGAGTCTTCCTCAGCTTCCAGCTCATTGACCGGAAGCGTCAACCTGTTATCCGGCTGGGGCTGACAACCGACACACCAGCCTTCAAAAAGAATCAGATCAAATGGTCCGGTCACTTCGCGCCATTGTTCGGGAGGGACACAATCATCCTGTGCCTTGTCAAAACCGGGCAGCTTGACAGGGGTGTTGGCATCGGCATTTTTAAGCTGCCGGATTATTTCACATCCCAATTCAACCTGGTGGGTACCTGGAACACCACGAGTGACAAATAGCGGGTGCACCTGCTGAGCCATTCGCTGGCGGTCTGCTTTGGACAAATAAAAATCATCGATGGACAAGGTGGCTACCTTGAATCGATAACTGTGCGTGAGTACCAGCTCCAGAAAACGCACCAAAGTGGATTTGCCGGTACCTTGGGCACCATTGACGCCCCATACCAATGCCTCACTACCTGATCTTTGGGCCGTCTGTGCCGCAATATAGGCGGCGCAAGGAAAAATGCCGTCTTCAAGCGATTGCCGGAAAGACTCGGGCAGAACCTGTCGTTTCAGTTCTGCCGTTACCAGGTTTTCCATATCTTGTAGTCGCTCCAGCACAACCCCCCCCTACAGATGCCGCCAAAGTACAAGAATCCAAGCACGCGAACACAACGTACGTCAGACGCCAATCAATGCAGTTTTAAGGTAGGACGAATCACCTTGTTGATATGACCAACCAGCATCAGCAACAAGGTGTGCCAGTAACCATGTAACGCAATTTGATGCAGGCGATAGAGTGACATATAGGCAATTCTGGCCAGGCGTCCTTCAACTTTCATCGAACCCTTGGTCAAGTTGCCCATCAGGCTGCCGACCGTGCTGTAACGGCTGAGTGATACCAGCGAGCCCCTGTCGCGATACTTGAATTCAGGTAGCGGCTTGCCTTTGTGCAGTGCCTTGATTACCTGAAACATATGGGTGGCCTGCTGATTGGCAACCTGTGCCCTTGGTGGCGCCACCGAGCCATCCTGCTGGGTAAACTGGGCACAATCACCCATGGCAAAGATACTTTCATCTTCCGTTTGCAGATGCCGATCCACAATCAATTGATTGAGCCGGTTCGTTTTCAGCCCGATATCGTTTAAAAAGTCAGGCGCCTGAATACCCGCTGCCCAAACTTTCAAGGTCGCGGGAATCTTCGCGCCATCTTTGGTATGCAGAGCCTCGCCATCGATACTGGTAATCATGGTCCGGGTTTTAACCGACACGCCCAGTGCGGACAGTTCCCGTTCCGCCGCGGCCGAAATACGTTCGGGCAATGCCGGTAAAATACGCGGCCCAGCTTCTATCAGGGAAATATTCATATCCTCGGGTTGAAACTGTTTCAGCCCATATGAACTCAGTTGTTCAGCGGTATTACAAAGCTCAGCTGACAACTCGACGCCGGTGGCGCCGGCACCTACAATCGCAACATTTAACGGTCCTTTGCCCTGTGCGGCGTTAATTCGCAGGCAGTTATTGATCATCGCTCTATGAAAACGCTCGGCCTGTTTTCGGCTATCGAGAAAATAACAATGCTGATCGGCACCGGTTGTGCCAAAATCATTGGTAACACTGCCTATGGCCAACACCAGCAAATCGTAATTCACATAACGCTCAGGCAGGACTTCGTTTTTGTTTTCGTCGAGTAAGGGTTCCAGCACGATGCATTTTCGCTTACGATCCAGACCACTCATACGGCCAAGATGAAAAACAAAACCGCTATGTTTACCATGCCCGCGATAACTCAATTCATCAATCCCCGAATCCAAAACGCCGGAGGCAACTTCGTGTAACAATGGTTTCCACAGGTGTGTTTGATTTGCATCGATCAGTTTAACCGTTGCCAATCCCTTTTTCCCTAATTTGCGTCCCAGCTTGGTCGCCAATTCCAAACCACCCGCACCACCGCCAACAATCACAATGCGTTGCATTACTTCTACCTCTGCTAATTCTCACCGCTAATCATATGCTTGGTAAAGATACACCGAATTAAACGTAAAATACCTGTTATATATCAATCGACAAGCTTGACACCGATCATTTTTGCTAGGGTCAAACAGTTTCATTTGTGGGGTTTATCTGTGACAATGGCAGCAAAGAAACAAGCAGAAAATGCAACTTGTGACAATGCTGAAAGCAATGCCATACCGGGCGTCTGACCGATTGTCGCCGAAGACTCGATAACGCGCATCCTGTTCGATCTGCCCAAGGTAAACGGAGACTCTTTATGCCAATAAACGACCCAATCGATCCATCAGCCAAACCAGTATCAGACACGCTCGTGGCCGACATAGGCGGCACCAATGCACGGTTTGCGCTGAGTAACCAAGTCAACGGAGTACCTTCTCTCGAGTGTGTACGGGTGTTGAAATGTGCCGACTTTGCCAGTATTGACGATGCCATAGTGCACTATTTGGAACTCTGTGGTTTGACGCATTGCAGTCACGCCGGTTTTGCCGTAGCGGGGCCGGTCAGTCAACAAATAGTCACCATTACGAATAATCATTGGTCTTTAGATAAGCAGGCATTACCGGCCAGGCATGGATTCAGCCAATTCAAGCTGGTTAACGATTTTACCGCCATGGCATTGGGCACCTCCTGTCTTGACGATTCCCAGTTGGTCGATGTCAATTTAGGGCATAGCGAGAGCCATGCGGACCTCAGCAAACCCCGCTTGGTGGTCGGCCCGGGAACCGGTCTGGGTGTTTCGGCATTGGTGCCCGTATTCGATCAAGCTGAAGCTGAAACCCAGGGCGAGACTAAAGACGATAGCGAATCGAATCTGCTCAGCTGGATACCCCTGTCTACCGAGGGAGGTCATATCGCCTTTGCACCTTCCAACGAATACGAAATGAAAATACTCAATTATTTACAACTTCGATTTGGCCGGGTATCGGTTGAGCGAATATTGTGCGGGGAAGGCTTGAGTAATCTTTACGAGGCTTGCTCGATGATCGAAAACAGTCAACCGGAAACACGAACACCCGAAGCCATTACCGCTGAAGCACTGGTGAATGAGTCCGCCCTGGCCCATCGAGTGGTCAGTTTGTTTTGTAAAATTCTGGGTCAGGTGGTCGGTGATGCGACCCTGCTGATTGGTGCCCAGGGTGGCGTTTACATCTGCGGTGGGATTATTCCAAGAATAATCACCCTGTTTCAGCAAAGCGAATTTCGGACGGCATTTGAAGACAAGGGTCGGATGAACAAGGTCGTCGCCTCTATTCCGACCTACGTCGTCACCGAGCCGCTGACCGGGTTGCTCGGCGCAGCTTTGACCTTGAGCAATCGGCACGTTTGAGCTGTATCCAGTCACACCAAACAACGCTTTCGGGGCCAAGCTGCCCCGGAATCGAGCCGAAATACCAGAACAGGTGATATGGCCTAACCCACAGAAAAAATCGTTCGACTAGACTCCCTTCAGCAGGGCTTTCAGGTTCGCCATCGTTGCTTTGCCTCGTGCCTTGTTTCGCTCCGGATCCATTTTATCCCGCCTTTCCCAGACGATATCCCCATCCGGCAGCTCATCCAGAAAACGGCTGGGGATGGTCTCCATTCTCTCACCATACTGCTTGCGCTGAGCGGCGTAAGTCAGTATCAAATTTTTCTGGGCACGAGTAATACCGACATAAATCAACCTTCGTTCTTCGGCAATCGTATCCGCTTCGATACTGGAGCGATGGGGCAGGATCTCCTCCTCCATGCCCATAATGAAAACAAAAGGAAATTCCAGTCCTTTTGACGCATGTAATGTCATCAGGTGAACCTTGTCGTTATCGTCTGCCTCGTCTTGCCGCTCCAGCAAATCCCTCAGCAACAAACGTGCAATGGCATCGGATAGCGACATTTGATCCTGACTGTCACTATCGGATTCGAGCAAAAACCGGATGGAATCCAGTAAATACCAGACGTTGGCCATTCGCTTTTCCGCTTGCCTCGGCGTATTGCAGTTCAGATACAGCCAGTCTTCGTATTCGATATCGGCAAACAACCGTTTCAGTACGGAGACCGAGTCCTCTTGTGCACAGGCTTGTGCGGTTTTTTTCAGCCAGGCGGTAAAGGTACGCAATCTGGCAACGGATCGTGCCGGCAGCCGGCTATCCAGGCCGACTTCAGCGGCAGCCCGAAACAGGCTGATATTTCTCTCTGTCGCATATTCGCCCAGTTTTTCCAGAGTCGAAGGACCGATCTCTCGCCTCGGCACATTCACTACACGCAGAAACGCCGCATCATCGTCCGGATTGACCAGCAGTTTCAGATAACCCATCGCATCCTTGATTTCATTGTTAGCGAAGAAAGAAGTACCACCGGAAACCCGATACGGTATCTGGTTGGCCTGTAGCTTTATTTCCAATAGTCGTGCCTGGTGATTGCCCCGGTAAAGTATCGCATAGTCTTTGTAATCACGGCCTTTTTTCAGCTTGTGATCAATAATCTCGGCGGCGATGCGCTCACACTCGGCATCTTCATTAGTGGCCTCGATCACTCGGATTGGATCACCAAAGCCCAGGTCGCTCCACAATACTTTTTCAAATACATGCGTATTATTGGCAATCACGGCGTTGGCCGCTTTCAATATCCTGCCGGTCGAGCGGTAGTTCTGCTCCAGCTTCACCACCTTCAACGACGGAAAGTCCTTCATGAGCTGCACCAAATTTTCCGGTCGGGCACCCCGCCAGGCATAAATGGATTGGTCATCATCACCAACAACGGTAAAGGCAGACCGGTCTTGCACCAGTAATTTCACCATTTCATATTGGCAAAGGTTGGTATCCTGATATTCATCCACCAGTATATAGCGCAGCCGATTCTGCCATTTTTGCCGGATTTCCGGCTGACCCTGAAACAACTTGACGACCAACAAAATCAAATCATCGAAATCCATCGCATTGTAGGCTTTAAGGTACTGACAATACCTTTGGTAGACATTGGCAATCAGCTTTTCTCTGGGCGAATTGGCCACGTCCAGCGCCTGCCTGGCTGCAATCATGTCATTTTTGAGCATGGCGATATGCGACTGAATTTCACCAATCTCTTCGCCGTCCACAGCAAAATCTTTCAGCATGATATCCCGGATCAGTGCCTTGGCATCCTCTGCATCGAAGATAGAAAAACCGGCTTTATAGCCCAGTGTCTTATGCTCCTCTTTCAGTATGTTGAGTCCAAGATTGTGAAAGGTGGACACCACTAAGCCCTTGACATCGCGTGCCGGCAACAGCCGACTGACGCGCTGTTTCATTTCGCGCGCAGCCTTGTTGGTAAAGGTTACGGCAGCGATATTCCGGGCCTGGTAACCACATTGTTCTATCAAATAGGTGATTTTCGTCGTAATGACGCTGGTCTTGCCGCTACCGGCACCGGCAAGCACCAAAAGAGGACTGCTGATATAGTGCACGGCTTCCCGTTGTCTTGGATTCAGGCTGGACACGAAATTGGCTTACCTTGCGTTGAGTTGAACTCCGTCAGTTTAGCAACATTCACGAAAAACCAGGCATATTTCCGGGTTTACCCTTTCTTATGCGCGGCTTAACGGCTATAGTCAAGGGGAGGTGATGTGTTCTTTACCAGGAAGAGCGCATCGATGCAATGAATAGCTTCGACACAGTTCTCAGACCATGTCCGATAATTGGCAGGAATCCGCTGGCTCTGCTTATGATACTACTGATGCGGCGGTATCCGTTACTTCAATTTTGTTGTTGTGCGAAGAGCACACGGACTATCTGTGGCTAAAATCGATACTGGCCACGCAAGCCGGTTTCGACGTTGCATTGCACTGGTGTGGCACTGCGGATAACATCGAGCACTATTTTGAACAAAACCAATACCAGTTGATATTCCTGGATAGTGCCTTCGCTATGCATAATTCACTCACCTTCATCAACTATCTGACTGTCCTCAGCAACAATATCCCGATTATTTCTTTAGGTGCCAACCAAGAAAACGCCTGCCTCCAGGCCACTTTTAGAGCGGGCGGGGCAGATTACTTATGCAAACGGGATCTATCGGGTTGGGCGATCGAAAAGGCTACCCGGTTTGCGTTGTTCAGGCATGAGTCCGCAAAACGATTAAGCACGGGTTCCAGTGTCGATAGCCTGACCGGTATGGTCAGTCGCAGTTTGTTTTTCGATCGACTGAACCATTGCCTGCATCGCGCCAAACGCAACAATGAATTGGTCGGTATTATTGTTTTGAATATTGACAGTTTTCAATCCATCAACGAGAACTATGGTTACAAAGTGGGCGACGAACTGATTCGCGCCGTGGCCAGTCGAATTAAAAAAACGCTCAGGAGACCGGACAGCATCGCTCGACTTTCCGGGGATGAATTTTCCGTCGTTCTGGAAAATCTTGACAGCTTTTACTCGTGCATTTATGTAACGGAAAAACTGATCGATGTGTTACAGACACACTTCGAACTCGATCGGGAGGTGATTAAAGTCAATTTCAGCATTGGTATTGCCTGCTTTCCAGAGACTGGAAAAAACGCTGAGGATCTGGTCAAATGCGCTAACCGGGCGATGCTCAACGCAAAAGAATATCATGGCAACACCTATCAATATTACAGCAAGAAAATGAACAACAAGCTGTCTAACAGCCTGCAACTGGAAGCGGACTTCCGCAAAGCCATCAGAAACAGCGAACTTCGCCTGTTCTATCAACCCCGGATCGATATCTTTAATAACGAACTGGTCGGTATGGAAGGCCTGGTTCGCTGGCAGCACCCTGATCGGGGTTTGCTGACCCCGGACTACTTTATTGAACTGGCAGAACGTACAGGCATGATCGTTCCGATGGGTTACTGGGTGATCGACCAGGCCAGCAAGGATTTGGCGCAAATGCAGTCGATGGGCTACCAGGATCTGGTTTGCAGCATCAATCTTTCTTTCCGGCAGTTTCAGGACAGAAAGTTATCGGAAACCATTTTCAGAATTATATTCAATGCCGGCGTGAACCCGGCCAATATCGAGCTTGAACTGACCGAATCCACGATGATGAAAGACTGGGAGGTGACGCAACGGTGCCTGGCCGAAATATCACAACTGGGTATCGCTTTTGCGCTCGATGACTTCGGAACCGGTTTTTCCAGCTTTTCGCACTTGCACAAACTACCCATATCGACATTGAAGATAGATAAGTCATTTATCGAAGACCTGGACAGCCCGGACAGCCAAAATATTGTCAAAGCCGTTATCAATCTGGCCCACAACCTCCAAATGAATGTCGTCGCAGAAGGTGTCGAACAAGAAAGCCAATTGGACTTTCTTCTGCACAATCATTGTGACCAAGTGCAAGGTTACTATTTTGGACGTGCCGTGCCTTATGACCAATTCCTGCCCATAGTGAACAAATTCTATCCAACCATAAAATTGACTGCTCAATTGACGAAATAATCCTGTCAGAGCGCTTTAAAAACACCGAATCGCCCTTATTATGTAATCCGTATCTGTTATCGAGTCTAAAATTGGTTGTTATTGACGGTTTCATTTTTTACCCGCTTTGTCTTTTATCAAAAGGAATGCAATGAGTCATATCCCCTCGGTTATTGCCAACGAACTCTCCGTCGTTGAGTATCAGGTAGCCGCCGCGATTCAACTGCTTGACGAAGGATCGACCGTGCCCTTTATCGCGCGTTATCGCAAAGAAGCCACCGGGTCACTCGATGACAATCAACTGAGGAAGCTGGAGGAGAGACTGCGCTACCTGCGTGAGCTGGAAGACCGACGGCAAACCATACTGAACGCGATTCAGGAGCAAGACAAACTCAGCCCGGCACTGCAAGCCGAAATTTTGGCCGCAAACACGAAAAATCGCCTGGAAGACCTTTATCTGCCCTATAAGCCAAAACGAAGGACCAAAGGCCAGATTGCAATCGAAGCGGGGCTGGAAGCATTGGCGATTGACCTGTGGCGGAATCCTCAGCTCAATCCAGAACAGGAAGCGGCCAAGTACCTTGCTCCAAAGCACAAAATCAATCGGGTGAAAGAGGCCCTCGACGGTGCCAAATACATCTTGATGGAAAGGTTCAGCGAAGACGCTGACCTGCTTGAAAAAATTCGTTTTTGCCAATGGCAGAACGGCCATATTCAGGTCAAGGTGGTCGCAGGCAAAGAACAGGAAGGCAGCAAATTCCAGGACTATTTCGAACATCAGGAACCGCTCAAAAGCATTCCGTCACACCGTACGCTTGCGATATTGCGTGGCCGTAACGAGGGTATTCTTACCACTGCCATCCGTCTGCCGGACGAAGACCCGGCGGATCGTAAAGCCATCCATCCGTGTGAAACCCTGATTGCGGAACATTTTGCCATCAGCAACACCGGACGCCCGGCTGATCGATGGCTACAGGAAGTCGTACGCTGGACATGGCGGGTCAAAATCAGCACTTATATCGAGACTGAACTCATCAGTAAAATTCGGGAAAACGCAGAAGCGGAAGCCATTAAGGTATTTGCCAGCAATATGAAAGACCTGTTACTGGCTGCGCCAGCGGGCCCCAGAGCAACCATTGGTCTGGATCCCGGCCTGCGTACCGGTGTCAAAGTGGCGGTTGTCGACAACACAGGTAAAGTCGTCGATCATACGACCATTTACCCGCATGCCCCGAAAAACCAATGGCATCGCTCTATCGACACCATTGCCCGGCTATGTCAAAAACATGGGGTGTCGCTGGTCAGTATCGGTAACGGTACCGCATCACGGGAAACGGACAAACTGGTTGCAGCGTGCATCGAGCAGTATCCAGAACTGAACTTGACCAAAGTCATCGTCAACGAGGCAGGTGCCTCTGTCTATTCCGCCTCTGAATTTGCCGCGCGTGAGATGCCCGATCTGGATGTCACCATTCGTGGCGCGGTTTCCATCGCACGTCGGCTGCAAGACCCACTCGCCGAACTGGTCAAAATTGAACCCAAATCGATCGGTGTCGGCCAGTATCAGCATGATGTCAACCAATCACAATTATCACGCACGCTCGATACCGTTGTAGAAGACTGTGTCAACGCGGTCGGCGTTGACCTGAACACCGCTTCGGCCCCTTTGTTGACCCGCGTTTCCGGGCTGAATCCGGCGATTGCGGACAACATTGTTGAATTTCGCAATAGCAACGGCAAATTCAGCAACCGGAAACAATTGAAGAAAGTCGCCAGATTGGGCGCGAAAACCTTCGAGCAAGCCGCCGGTTTCCTGCGCGTAATGGACGGTGACAACGCGCTCGACGCATCGGGTGTCCACCCGGAAGCCTATGCACTTGTCGAAAAGATTGCCGCCAACGAACAAAAAACAGTGCAGTCTCTTATCGGTGACAGCCATTTTATCAAAGGCATCGATGCCAAAGCCTATGTTACCGATCGCTTTGGTTTGCCGACTATTGCCGACATATTGAAAGAACTCGACAAGCCAGGCAGAGACCCTCGACCAGAATTCAAGACAGCAGAATTTCAGGAAGGTGTCGATAACATCAAAGACCTGAGCACCGGTATGATTCTGGAAGGTTCAGTCACCAACGTAACCAATTTTGGTGCTTTTGTCGATATTGGTGTCCATCAGGATGGCCTGGTGCATATTTCGATGATTGCCAGCCAATTTGTCAAAGACCCGCGAGATGTCGTAAAAACGGGTGATATTGTCAAAGTCAAAGTGCTCGAAGTGGATGTGCCGAGAAAGCGAATTTCGCTTAGCATGAGGCTGGATGAAACGCCCATTGAAAAAAACCAAGGCGTCAGACACCGGCAACCGGAAAACGCAGAACACAATCGCACCAGGGCTCAGCGCAAAGACACTCCGAACGCTTTTGCCCAGGCTTTCGCAAAAGCGAAACAGAAAAAACCGAACGCTTAGCGGTCAATCATTTACGCACAACTGACAAGGAACCGGCAATGGCCAGCCTATTGGAACAGAATATAAACGCCCTGCAACAGGGAGCCCAAGGCTACTTTCAGGACATTGGACGTGGTGTAGAAAAAGAGGGCCTGCGTACCTCCAGAGACGGCGTCATTGCTCAAACAGACCATCCCCGGGCATTGGGTCACGCACTGACCCACCCGCACATCACCACTGATTATGCTGAATCGCTACTGGAGCTGATCACACCGGTTTTAAGCTCACCCAAGCAAGTGATCGACACCCTCACCGGCATTCACCGCTTTGTCCAGAAAAACCTCGCTGATGAATTGCTGTGGGCGGCCAGTATGCCTTGCATTCTGAACGGTGAGGACAGCATCGTCATTGCCAGATATGGTGACTCTAATCTGGGTAAGCTTAAACATGTTTACCGGCAGGGACTGGGCATACGTTACGGACGCGTCATGCAAAGCATTGCCGGTATGCATTACAATTTTTCATTGCCGGACAGGTTTTGGACATTTTGGCATGAATTCAAGCAATCTGAGCTTAACCCGCAGGCTTTTAAGTCTGAACAATACTTCGCCCTGATTCGTAACTTCAGACGATACAGCTGGTTGCTGATCTATTTGTTTGGCGCCTCGCCCGCTATGGATCACAGTTTTCTCGAACCTCACCACCTGGAAAAAACCCATCCGGATCTGCGACGAATCAACCAACGCACGGCCTATATGCCTTACGCCACCTCACTGAGAATGGGTGATATGGGCTACCATAACAATGCCCAGGCCAGCCTGAATATTTGCTTCAACAAGCTGGACAACTTTGTCAATACACTGAATCAGGCGATTCAGACTCCGTATCCTCGCTATCAGGAAACAGGCACACAACGAAATGGTGAATATATTCAGCTCAATACCAATATCTTGCAGATTGAAAACGAGTACTACAGCTCGATTCGCCCCAAGAGAACGACCTACAGTGGCGAAAAACCATTACACGCACTCAAAGAACGCGGTGTTGAATATATTGAAGTACGCTGCCTGGATCTGGATCCGTATTCAGCGGTTGGCACCACAGAGAGCCAAATCCGGTTTATGGATACCTTTTTGGTGTTCTGCCTGCTAACCGATAGTCCCTGGATAAGTGATGCCGAGTGTGCGCAGATCGATCATAACTTCGATAAAACCGTCACCCAAGGCAGAAAGCCGGATCTGGTATTGCAATCCGATGATGGCGAAGTCTCCTTTGTATCCGCAGCGAAACAGTTATTCGATCAACTATCGCTTTGCGCCTCTCTATTAGACCACTCGGTCAAGCCAAACTCCCCGCAAGATAACGCTGATGCGTTTCAACAAGCCGTTTCCGAGCAACGCACAAAGCTGGAAAATCCTGAGCGAACCCCCTCCGCTCGGATGCTGCATGCTCTGCAGGAAGACCATGCAGACTACGCAGAGTTAATTTGCGCCTTGTCTAAGCAACACCAAGTAAAACTCGGTTCGCAGTCAAACGAAGAAAAATGTGACCAGTACCTGACCAATAAAGCGAAAGAGTCTTTCCTCGAAGAACACAAGGTCAGGGCCAGCGATACCAGTGACTTCGCAAGTTATTTAAACCAGTATCTATTGTAAACGTTACCTAGAGCACATATTTCATATAATTCCATTGTCGACCAATACTGGCTGTGATAGTTTCTTTATCTCAGGTTACAAATAGATACCTGCCGTCACCGATGTAAAACACCAAGTAACCATTCGTTGCGCTTCTGTTTTTATTCGTGTAAGACGAACCGGGCAATAACGACAAGACAAGCACAAGGAGAGGCCGTTATGACCAAACACTTCTCTGCAGAGTGGGATATTGAATCTCTGGATAAAGCATACCATCAAGGATATATGGCGGGCACAATAGGTATGGCTATTGACTACTGCCCCTACCATGGTGAGGTTATCGCTGCATCCTGGGAAGCAGGATGGGAAGATGGGTTGAACGAGTCCCGGCCGGAACACTTCGATATTCGGAAGAGCGCGTGAAACTGTTATTTCTATCGTTGCACCACAAAATTAGTGAACAGTAAATCATCGATCGATTCAGTTTCTTCCTCGTCTTTAAGCACTTTGTTCACCGCTTTTAACGCTTGTTTACGCACCGCCTCCTGTGCCTGGCCCGAGGCCATGGCTTCGGCAGTCTGGCTGCTCAATAGCAGTACAATCTCATTTCTAAGATTCGGCATATGGCGCTCAACAACCCGCTCTGCCTTCGAGCCTGAAACTCGAAGTGAAACATCTGCTTTCACATATTTCAACTTACGGGTGACCGGCTCCCCATAGTTAGTGACAAAAGAGGGCTCCATTTTTACATAGATGGTTTTGACCACTGGCGGAGTTTCCCCGTCGGCCTCAGTTTCGCCGCCGTCATCTGCCAAAATAGAACCACTGGCAAACAAGAAGCCTGCCGAAATAAACACAAGTATGTGAACCTGAAAGAATTTGAATATCTGCATAGTCTCTTGATTTCAGTAAGTTGCCAATGTGGACAAGGCCGACAAAGGCTCCTGTTTGCCAGACCTCAAATACCAGTTTAGTTCAAAAAGCGAAATTTGTGTTCATTGTCGTTATCAATTACCGCCAGCTTCAGGATGCTATCAGCGTCAGCTGTTGGCCAACATGCCCAGCGCAACATGAGTTATCCCAAAACTTGTCTTATAATTGACTATACAAGCGGCCTATTGCCACAATTATGTCCAGCAAAACCATACTCGAGGAAACCCAGCGTGCCACTGCCATCCAGCCGAATTTTTTATTTTGCGATATTTTTGTTTTGTATCTGCCTGATGGGCGGAGCTTTTTTCTTCGAGTTTGCTATGGAATTGGAGCCCTGTCCACTGTGCATGGCTCAGCGTGTTGCGGTAGTCCTCATTGGCCTATTCGCTCTGCTGGCCGGAATCCACAATCCGGGCAAAACGGGCAAAGTCATCTATGGCCTGCTTATGCTATCGGCCAGTGCTCTGGGAGTCGGGCTGGCGGCACGCCAGGTATGGTTACAAAGCCTGCCAGGAGAGCTGGCGCCAGCCTGTGGCCCGGGTATTTACTACATGCTCGATGTATTGCCGATAACCGATGTCATTCGTACTATGCTTACCGGCTCCGGTGACTGCGCAGAAGTGTTATGGCGAGACCCCGTTGTCAAACTCAGCATTCCTGGATGGACACTGGTCTGGTTTAGCTTTATGGCTCTGGTTTCCGTTTTTCTGGTTGCCCGCAAAGAACCCAGAAGGTGAAGCAAAAATCCCAAATCTTTCAATCAGCTAAGAAATGCTTGCTCGGCAACGCAAATTTGGTTAGTTTTATAGCCGTAAGTCGTGATCTTTGCGTTCGCTTCACCCGGAGCTATGATTGGATCAGAAGGAGGGACGAGGTATGCTCGATAACTATGATAGCGCGAAAGAACGTTGGGGGGGTGTTAGCGAGATGGTTGATCGCTGGCTGAAAGAAAGGCAAAACCTGATCGTTCGGTTTTGTGATATTTCGAGCGTAACCGACCTTTCCGAGTACAGCCAAGTCAGTAAGAGCTTGCAAAGACTATGTCAAGTCCTCCTGGACTACGTATCGGCCGGCCATTTTGAAGTCTATGAGCAACTGGTTCAGGAAGCCAAGGAATTTGATGATGGTGGCCTGGAACTGGCAGACAAAATTATCCCGTCTATCGAAAAAACCACCGAACAAATCATTAAATTCAATGACCGCTTCGATGTCACTGAAAAATGTGAAAAAGGTATTCAGTTGTTGATCGATGACCTGTCACAACTCGGTGAAGCACTGGAAGAAAGGTTTGAACTGGAAGATGTACTGATCGAAGCTCTGCACAATACCCATGCAGACCAACTGTCCTGACGCCGAAACAGAACCGGACCAGATAGAATCCAATATCACCTTGGTGGTCACTATGCCTGTTTTCACTCGTTCTATTCGCACGCATCAGTTTACAGTGTTGCTGGCAGCCCTGCTTTTTCTCACTGCCTGTGGCGGTGGCGAACCTCCTGAAAAAACATGGAAATATGCCGCTCAAGGCATACTCAGTGCAGACTTGTCCCTGGACAGCAGCCACGCCGTGATCGGTTCGATACACCATGGCGGAAGTTTCTGGGACACCGCAAAAGGTGAGCGAATATTTAACTGGAATCACAAACAAGGCGACTACAGCACCATCAGGGCGGCGGCAATTTCCGGTGATGGCAAGGTCGCTGTCACCGCCGAACGCAACACTGTTGTCGTGTGGAATACCCAAACCGGCAGATCCAGTGCATTTTGGCGAACACCGGATCAGGTGCTCTCGATAAAGCTATCCGACAATGGCAGGTTTGCGATGATGGGCCTGATGAACACCACCGCGACCTATTTCGATCTGGCTCTGGGGGGAGGGGTGCTGACTCTCAATCATGATGGCGAGATTCGTAGCCTAGACCTAACGAAAGATGGCAACTATGCGATTACCGGCTCTGACGACTTCACTGCAATAATATGGGATCTCGACAGCGGCAAATCGGTACACAAATTCGGCCATAACAATCAAGTAAAATGTGTTGCCATTTCAGGTAACGGAAACTACGCATTCAGTGCAGCCCAAAGAGAAAATGCCGTTATATGGAATGCGAAAACCGGCAAACTACTAGCCAAGCTCGCCTACCGTAACGTCAATTTCACCAGTGCCCGGTTTTCAAAAAAAGGCGATCGGCTGCTACTGGGAACGTTTCAGGGGAAAGTGTATTTAATCGATGTGAAGTCCGGGCAAGAATTGCAAGCCTGGCAAGCCAAGCCACGTAAAATATGGGGTGGCGCCTCCAGCAAAGCCATCCTGAGTGTCGGGTTCAGTGGCAGAGTCTACTATGCATTGTCATCCGACGGTATGATGGCTCGACTGAAATAAAGGCAAACAGGCACCGCCCAAGAGTCTGCCCTATCTGTGTCATTTGTTACTTGGCTGCGTCAGCGTTTTACTTTTTTGGATACTGCCAGCAGTTCAACGTCAAACACCAGTACTTCGTTGGGTCCAATACTGCGGTTGCCACCTGGCCCATAAGCTAACGCCGAAGGAATGAACAGCTGCCATTTGTCGCCTTCGGACATTAACTGCAATGCCTCTGTCCAGCCAGCGATCACACCATTTACCGGAAAAGACACTGGTTCGCCGCGTTGAATCGAACTATCAAACACAGTGCCATCGATCAACCTGCCCTCATAGTGCACTTTCACCGTGTCGTCAGCACCCGGCTTGTTACCGGTACCCTTCTTGAGCACTTTGTATTGCAAACCACTATTCGTGGTCTTGACTCCGGCCTTGGCTTTGTTTTCAGCCAGAAACGCGGCGCCTTTTTGCAAATTTTCTTTGGCAGCTTTCTCGTATTTGGCCATACGATCCTTTTGCTGCTTTTGTTGATAGCTCAAAATGGTAGCTTGCATTTGTTGCTCGTTCAATAAAGCAGTCCCCCGAAAGGTATCTTTCATGCCCTGAACAAATGCGTCTATATCCAATGCCGTCAGTTCGTTTTTCATACGTTTAGCGAACATCATACCGAAACTGTAACCGACTTTTTGCTCTTCATTGTCAAGAGACTTAACTTCAGCCGCAAAGACTGCCGTAGAAACAACTACGGAACCAAAAATCGCTGCGCCAAGTAACGCTTTTTTCATCCGATTAACCTTTTTTATTAATTGGGCATACCAAGCCATTAACCTGTCTATTGTCTAGAACTGCGATTCCAGGGCTCGGTTTCTTTGATCCAAACTGTCTTTCAGTTTGTGGGTATCTTCAACCAAGTTCAGTGCATTTTCAAGAGTTAAAACGTCTTCGGTTGTTTCGGGATGCCTGCCTTGTTGTGCGTCATGCGACGGTTCCTGCGGTGATTCCGAAGCGGAAAGAGAGGCCGGTGATGCCACTGTGTCACTTGGAATCGCTGGGATAATATTTGTATTCGCATTGACGGTAATCAGTTCAAAGGGTTTTTCGGGTGCTGGCGGCTGATCGCTGTAATGCCACTGTCCGTGCTTGTCCTGCCATTTGTAAAACGTCGATACACCAGTTGTTTTTGGTCTAGAAGGAACCAGGGATTCTGGCTTTAAATCAGAAAAATCGGGCAAACTCAGCATGGGTTTACCCTGTTTGTTATCGATAAAAAACGGCATGCCAAACGCGACGCCAATAATAGCTATGGTAACGATACGATAGATCCACTTCATAACTGGAGTTCCATTTTTTATTGCACCTCCACTATTTTTCCGGTACCTGTTCTATAGAGTAGCTCAAGCAACCGCCTGGCAGCCAGTTCAATCGGTATACCGACTGTTTTCGCAGCAAGTCAGATTACATCGGTCGACATAACAGATATAATTCGCGACCTTCGTAAAACAAACAACTTGAGCCAATATGATCAAACTTGACAACCTAAGCTTGCAGCGAGGTGGTAATGTTCTGCTTGAACAGACCAACCTGACCATTTTCGATGGCCAGAAAGTGGCGATTATCGGCGCGAATGGTGCGGGTAAATCAAGCCTGTTCAAACTATTGTTAGGGGAGTTGTCAGTCGATCAGGGGTCATTGCAGATTCCGGGTAACAGCCGGATCAGCCATATGGCCCAGGAAACACCCCATACAGACAAATCGGCACTGGACTATGTACTCGCGGGTGATCATGCACTGGAAGCGATTCAAGTACAACTTCACCATGCCGAGCGGATGGAAGATATGGAAAAAATCTCCAGTCTGCATGAACAACTGGATCGCATAGATGGTTATCAAGCCAAAACTCGCGCAGAAAAATTGCTGCACGGGTTGGGGTTCGTGCAAAATCAAATGGATTTACCCGTTGCAAGCTTTTCTGGTGGCTGGCGAATCCGGCTCAATCTTGCGCAGGCACTGATGTGTCCTTCAGATATCCTGTTGCTGGATGAGCCAACCAATCACCTGGATCTGGATGCCACACTTTGGCTGGAGAAGTGGTTGACTTCCTACCCAGGCACGCTGCTGCTCGTCTCTCACGACAGGGATTTTATCGACCGTATCGCACAAATTATCGTGCATTTCGACCAACGCCAATTAATCGGCTATACCGGTAACTACTCTTCGTTTGAAAAGCAAAAGGCTGAACGTCTGGCACAACAACAGGCCGCTTTTGCCAAACAGCAAAGCCGCAAAGCCGAGATAGAAGACTTTGTTAGACGGTTCCGAGCCAAGGCGACGAAAGCCAGACAAGCACAAAGTCGATTGAAAGAACTGGAAAGAATGGAGGAAATCGCACCCGCTCATATCGACTCACCGTTTCACTTCAGCTTTCCATGCAGTGACAAAATGTCAACCCCTTTACTAACTATCGATCATGCCTCGCTCGGTTATCAGCCGGGCCAACCTGTGTTAACTGAAGTTCGGTTGTCGGTATTAGCCGGCACGCGGGTTGGCTTGCTCGGACACAATGGCGCCGGCAAATCAACCCTCATTAAATCGATGACCGATGAACTTCCGCTTTTGGCGGGAGAAAAAACCACAGGCCAGCATTTGGCAATTGGCTATTTTGCGCAACATCAGCTGGAAGCGCTGGACTTGAACGCCACTCCAATTTTGCATATACAACGTCTGTCACCGCAAGCCACTGACCAGGAAATACGCAATTTTCTCGGCGGTTTCGGCTTTACCGGCGATGCTGCGCTGGCAGAAGTCAGTACGTTTTCTGGTGGCCAGAAAGCGCGGCTGGCACTCGCGCTGATTGCCTGGTTAAAACCCAACGTATTGTTACTCGACGAGCCAACCAACCACCTCGACCTGGAAATGAGACACGCGATGACGATCGCCCTCCAGGATTTTGCCGGCGCCATTATTGTCGTTTCTCATGATAGACACTTGCTGAAAAATACAGTGGATCAATTTTGGTTGATATCCGGCGGATCAGTAACCGACTTTGACGGTGATCTGGATGACTACGAGAAATGGCTATTGGCAAGAGAAAAACCAACCGCGGTACAACCAGCCACCAAGCCTGCGCTGCCAAGCGCCGGGGATAAAAGACACAGTAAAAGGTTGGCTGCCGAGAAACGGCAAAAAATCAGCCCGCTAAAAAAGGCGCTAACCCAATTGGAGAATGAAATTTCGTCTCGCCAAAAAACTGCCGCCGAGCTGGAAACACAACTTGGTTCAGAGGAAATCTATACTGCAGCCCGGAAAGAAGACCTGAAAGCGCTTTTGCAAAGCCAGGCCGCCATAGGCTCCGAGTTGAACGCTCTGGAAGAGCGATGGCTATCCCTTAGCGAAACCATTGAAGCGATGGAAAACTCGCAGTAACCATCGGAGTATCGTCTGCACCTTTTACATTGTCTCGACTACAAGTTGATAGCCGATTTTGGTAAGAAAGTCTGTTTCCATTTCCAAGTCTGTCAGTGTCAGCGGGTTCTTCTTCAGCCAACCGCTATCAAACATAATGGTCAGCTTATTGTCTTCGACATTCAGGTTGAACTGCTCGACAATCTCACCACTTCGTGCATGTTGCAGCATCACAGCTAAGCGCAGCAGAATACAGAGACGAATTAGAGGTTCCGCCTCGTCACGCGTTAAATCCGCAAAAATATCAAGGCTCAGTTTACGTCGGTGACCACGCACCAGCAAGGAAAGCGACTTCTGCACCTGGGTGCTGAACCCGGGTAAATCCGAATATGCAATCAGGTAGGCACCATGTTTATGGTAGAGAGAGTGGGATATTGCCAAACCAATTTCATGCAATCGAGCGGCCCAACGCAGCAGATCCGTGTAAAATGGTGCGACCAATCCCCACTGGTTTTTCACCTGAAACAAACACAAATTCGCATTTCTTTCGACCGCCTGGGCATGGACTTGATCGACATGATAGCGTTCTGCCAGTGCTTGTATGGTGCGCTCTCGGACATCCTCGTGCTGGATACGACCGAGCAGGTCATAAAGCACACCTTCTCTCAATGCCCCCTCGGAATAATGCATCTCATCGATAGCTAACACGTTGAAACAGGCATAAACGATGGCCAAACCTCCGACAAAAGTTGTCTGGCGCTCCTTTTTGACGCCCAACGCATCCAGTTTGCTGGAATTACCTGATTTAATTACGCGCTTACGCAGTTCAGCCAGCCCCTGCCGGGTGATACTATTGTCACAAATCTCATTGTCGATCAGAACGTTATTGATCGACTTGAAAGTGCCGGATGAGCCGACCGCTTCCTGCCAACCGAGGCGATTGAACTGCTCACGGATATAGAGAATTTCCCGCGAAGCCGCATTGACTGCCTTGTCAAAAGCGCTTTCCGTGATTTCGCCTGATGGGAAATATTTGCGCGAATAGGAAACGCAACCCATATGCAGGCTTTCCAGCTCTTTGGTTTCAAAACGCTCGCCGATAATGAACTCGGTAGAGCCTCCGCCAATATCGACAACCAGCCTTCGTCCGGAATCATCCGCCAGTGTGTGGGACACGCCCAGATAAACCAACCGGGCTTCTTCCCTGCCGGCAATCACCTCGATCGGAACACCGAGTACTTTTCGCGCTGCGGCACGAAATTCCTGGGCATTTTTCGCCGCCCGAAGCGTATTGGTGCCCACCACTCTGACACAAGAGTCGGGGATATTCTTGAGCGGTTGCGCAAATCGTCGCAGGCAATCGAGCGCTCTGTTCTGAGCCTCTTCGGTAAGGCAGTTGTCTTTGTCCAACCCGGCACCGAGTTGAACTTTTTCTCCCATTTTCGATATCACACGTACTTCACCATGAATGAAGCGTGCAACAACCATATGAAAGCTGTTTGAGCCCAAATCCATTGCGGCAATCAATTCGGACTGGTCTTCAGTGGGGGGGGCTTGATCAGACTTTGTGGTCACTTGGCTTGAAATCCTCATTTACGACTGTATATTGGGTATTGTGATTGGGCTATGATAATCGAATCGCGGTAACTATAATAGGCGTTCAACTTCCCCACGAACTCTACAACCCTTTATTCCACACTTAAATCAGGAATCTGTAATGAGCGATAAAATTACCAACGTCACTGACGACTCTTTTGAAAGCGAAGTATTAGGCGCCGAGTGCCCTGTTCTGGTTGATTACTGGGCTGAATGGTGTGGCCCTTGCAAGATGATTGCACCAGTACTGGAAGAAATTGCTGACGAGTACCAAGGCAAGCTAAAGGTGTGCAAATTAAATATTGATGAAAATGAGCAGACACCACCCAAGTTCAACATTAGAGGTATTCCTACTTTGATGTTGTTTAAAAATGGGAATGTCGATGCGACAAAAGTAGGGGCACTTTCAAAATCAAAGTTGACTGCCTTTATCGACAGCAATATCTGACCTGACATTGAAACGAATGATAAAACAGGCTGTAAAATCGACTTTTCGGGCCTGTTTTATTGGTATCGAGGCCATTGTCTTCAACAAAACAGCGCAAGCAAAGCCTTCCGCCTGATACAACTCCGATCCGGCACGTCTACATCACTTTACCAGTGCCGCCAATGCCTTGAATCTTGCTCCTTCGGCCACCCGCTGCAATTCGAACAATGCCATTTCGACACAGGATATAGCCGCTCCGGCCTGGGCCATTCTGTCCAGCCCTATCTGGCAATTATCTAGCGTTCTGGATGACACAGCGTCTTCAAGTACCGTCACCTGATAGCTTTCTTCAATTAATTGTATGGCACTTTGATAAACACAAATATGAGCCTCAATGCCAACCAATACAATTTGCTTACGTTCGGTTTTCTGCAACGCTTGGCGAAATTCCTGGTTTGCCATGCAACCAAAAGACGTTTTGGCAATGGGTTGAGAATCTGCCAACAATGACGCAACCTCAGGAATGGTTCGACCGAGCTTGTCTGGCACCTGTTCGAGCCAAAGTATCGGAATGTCGAGTAGCTGAAAGCCTTTTATCGCGATTTGCAGACTGTCAAAGAGATGTTCTCTATCCGCCATCGATTGTGCCAGCTTACCCTGCACATCAACGACGACCAGCAGTGTCTGATCTTGATCTAACATAGCTATCCTCACATTTATCCTCCCCCGGCACAAGCGGGGGATTTCTACCTGTGTAAACCCCAAGACCAGCGCCTCTCAGTGGGTTCTCGTTACTGATCACTGATTTTGGCCAGAAAGGCCAGGCTTGACCTCCAATGGTCTGTCACACACACTCGGAGAGAAGTGCTTGTCGCTTGTATTTCACCCACTCCGAGCCAACCTTTTTATAATAATACGCCATAAGCATCCGGTTGACAGGCACTTGAATTCTTATGATATCACCGATCATTGTTACACCCATGACATGATTCCTCTTCAGTAAATAACTGTATGTTTGAACACTGTATAAAAATGCAGTATTTTTTACCGAAAGTCAAAATTTTTTTATCCTGCCTTTTCGAGTATTGGCTTGTCCGTCTGCGACAATCAAAAGGAGTTAATTGCTTTTTGTTCAGAGCCCGGGGTGATTCTGAGTCAATTACAAGCCAAAAGACACGCCTCACTCAATTCGGATCTGTCCTGTAACGGCTTACGGAGAAATAATCGACTCAAAGCAAAAAGTGGCGCTAAAAGCTGCTATCATTGATGCATTTAAAAAATCCCTCGACTACGTGTGAAACCATGAAAACCAATCTCATAACCCGAGAAGGCCATGAAAAACTAAAGGAAGAGTTGGACTTTCTTTGGAGGAAAGAACGCCCTGAAGTAGCTCAAAAAGTTAACTGGGCGGCTAGCCTTGGCGATCGTTCGGAGAACGCTGACTATCATTATAACAAGCGTCGTCTTCGTGAAATTGATCGCCGTGTTCGTTATCTAAGGAAGCGCCTCGAAGAAGTTCGAGTGGTGGATTATGACCCTTGCCAGGAGGGAAAGGTTTTTTTTGGCGCCTGGGTAGAGCTTGTCGATGATGACGATAATAGGTTGCAGTTCAGAATAGTTGGAGTTGACGAGATTTACGGGCGGAATGACTATGTTTCGATAGATGCGCCTATTGTTCGAGCCAGTTTGAAAAAAGAAGTTGATGACGAGGTGCTTGTGACCACCCGATCTGGCAAGAAAACCTGGTACGTCAGTAAGCTTTGGTATGAGTGACTGTCAAGGCAGTGAGAGGATGCTATCGTTTCTTGTTACGTAACTGGAACAAACAGGATTTATCGAATGCAGCCATTGAAGGCCGTCCGAAGCTTACTGCAGCGGCGGGAAAGGCCAGAACGTCCTCAGCAATAGAGGCAATGGTAGAGGAACAACTGACCCTTCGAGACAGGGATGCCAGAACCGATGATGATTATCAGACAACCAAAATACGATTCAACTTCAAAATGCCCCGTTTTGCACCTGAAGGCACAATGATAAAGCGGAATACCAAAGCATGGTCTGACCACACTTACTACAAATACGACACCTCGACCACCAAAGTACGATAACAAACATCGATGGTTGAATATCGCGAAATTTTAGTGATTGAGCGGTTTTTCCACAATATAAGCGAAATAAAATTCCAAAGCTCGCCTCGCCTGGTTCATTCTCGCCTTCGACAACTGGAGTCGCACCTTCAAATGACCAAGGAAACGGTTTACCTGTTCCTCGTTGGCCTCGTGCCTGGCTCGACCGTCTTTACCACCGTTGTTCTTTTTCATTGACGTAAAGCTGATGAACTTCAGAATCCAGTGTCTGTAGGTTTGCTCTGTTCTGGAATTCAGTTTCTTTTCACCGACCACTTGATGAAGTTTATCAAGTAATGCGGATTCATCAAATATGTCTTGCGCTTTCTCTTCCATGAATCACCCCTTGTCGTTTTTCTTCTTACACTTCCACTCAATTATAACTAACCAAAAAATGAATTATTAGTAGAAAATTGTTAATTATATTTATCTTTTTACAAGCAAAACAGAACCCCTGCCTGAACTGACAGGGGCACAAAAAGGGATTCACTATGGTGGCTAGCGGCTATTTTAGGTTGCTTACTTTATCGATATATTTCTGCATGGCCTCTTCACTGGAAGTGCCTTTCAGCGCCTCCCAGGCAGCATATTTTGCCCGACCCACCATATCCAGCATTCCTGGTTTCTTCCCGGACACATCACCATCGGTCGCTTGCTTGAACAAGGCATACATTTCCAGTTTAAACTCATTCGATGGTTTGAACTCACTATCAGACGTTTGAACATAATCAACCGCTTCATCAAACTTGGTTTTCAGGTCTGACATACTCTTTTACCCTCTGTTTTGTGAACATTCGATTAACACTTTTGGGCTGGGCAGTATAGCAATAAGTCTTCCGCTAAGCGAGCCAGTGAAATTAATCCGGCCGGTTCTGTGCCAATGGCAGCCAAATAGTAAAACAAACACCCGGCAAACACCTGTCATTGACCGCCTTGACATCGCCATCATGAAACAGTGCAATCAGCTTTACGATAACCAGGCCAATGCCAAGATGCACATCGTTATCATGATTTCTCAAACTCACGAAAGAAGAAAAAATGTCCCGGCCGGGCGTATCCGGTAACAAGGATCCCTCATTGAAAACACTCAATTCATAGCCTCGCCGACCATCAGCTCGGTCGATCGGGCCAGTCAGTGTCAAGCCGATTTTGCCCCGGCTGGGAGTGAAGTCTTTCGCGTTTTCAATCAATTTATCCAACATTTGCGCAAGCAGATCCGGTGAACCCCAAAATGGCCGTTCACCGCATTCCGGTGCTTCGCAAGAAAAACGAAAATCGGTCAGCATCCCCTGGTAGGCCATCGCAATACTCGACAAAAACTCGCCCAGATCAAACCACTCTTTCTCGGCATGCTGAATACTATCCTCCAGACGGGTTGCCTCTCGCATCGAATTCAATATCGCTGTAAGACGACTGCAGCCATCTTTTGCCCTTTCCACATACTGCTGTTGATTTTCTGCAAGTTCACCCTGATTCAGATTTTCCAGCGATGACCGAACAATCGCGACAGGCGTTTTTATTTCATGACTGAGTTTTCGGGCAAAGGTTTCCAGGTAGTGTGTATAGCCATTCAAAGCGGCCACCATTTGCTTGAAATTACGCGATAAGTCACCGATTTCGTCATTCGATTTCGAGGCACTGAACTCACCCAGAATTTGTCCGTCTGGTGAAACGATCTCTTTGATGCTCTGATTCAACCGCCTGATTCGGTACGAAATGAAGGAAGCGAAGCCCAACAGGATCAAAGTCACCAGCAAATAGATCGCGAATGACACCAATATCACATCGACAATAGTACGACTGGAAAGCGTCGCAAAAGAATTGGTTTGCTGATCTATTCTTAGCGCGCCGACAATATCCTCATCCATAGAAACCGGCAAAGCGACACTGCTCAAAGCAGAGTGATTGTCCTGGCTGGTAAACCACAAGGTTTGTTCGACGCCGGCCAATGCGCCGCGCATCAATTCACTGCGATCCAGCGCCGGATCATCATTGCCCGGTATCGGAGGCGCGTCCTCCAACAACCACCACCGAAATACCGTGCCGAGAAAATCGGTAAAAAACTCCCTCCCCAATAGCCTGGTTGTTCGTTCTTGCCCCAGTCTTCCGCTGCGCGCTATTACCCAACCCTCTGTGTCGATCAAGGTAATTCTGGTCGTTGGCATCGCATAGTCGGCAAGCAACCTTTCCAGCTCGGGTTCCCGCCGGACGATTTTGTTTAGCGCGGGTTTGCCGGATATCGGGGCACCGAGAGTCAGCTGGTTCGGCTCTGAAGTCAAAGGATCTGCAGTCTCGTCGATAACGGACAAAGCCAAACCACCAGTTACCCAATGCCAGGGTATACTGAATTCCACGTTATATCCGGCAGGTGTATCCTGCCAATAAGCGGAAATATCATTCGGCGTATCAGGCAACGCAACGGCTGAAATCGGCCCAGGCGCAATAGGCTGAAACTGAATCACCCGTGTTTTCGAATTCCCTTGCTCCAGCTTAGCAGTCAGCTCGACACTGACTCGATCGGAATCCGGACTGGCTGACCGGTATGGTTCGTAATAAATCACCTGTGAATCCTTCACCTGTAAGAACATATAGAGACGGTCTCGAAAAAAACCGGCTAGATAGGTCGCACTAAAGCCGTTGTCGCTTATCGGCAATAGCGGTACTGGTTTTGCATAAAAGGCATTCCATTCGTCAGCATAGCCATCGGTTATCGGTGCGAACGTAAATCGGTAAGCATAGACTTGGCTAACCTGTGGGTTCAAACCGGTCAAGATCGACCTGATCTGGTCAGAGTGAGTGATACGAGATCGAGCCAGTAACAAGGCTCGCCGCAGGTTTTCCTGCTGAATATCGCGCAGCGCAGATTCCAGTTGCTGAATCATGTGGTACCCTCCCCATGGCAAAACCAGGAGCACCATGCTGACCAATAGCAGTTGCTGTTTCAGACGCATATCATGCCTCGCTTGGATCCCACTTATAGCCAATACCATAGGCGGTTTGAATGGCTTTGAAGTCGGGGTCAATGGCAGAAAATTTTTTCCTGATTCGCTTGATATGAGAGGTGATGGTGCTGTCATCGAGCACGGTATTTGCCGCCTCCATCAGTTGATCCCGGTTCTTGACATGCCCCGGGTGCTTGGCCAGCACATGCACTATCCAGAACTCGGTCACAGTCAGGTCAACCAGCTGATCCAGCCAGCGGGCAGTCATTCGATCCAGATCGATCGTTAATCGGCCTCTCTCTATTGTGCTGGCAACGCGTTGTGTGTCATCTGCAACGGCCTCGATACGCCGGAAGAGAGCGGTAATCCGCGCCAGCATATGCGGCAGACTGATATCCTTGGTCAGATAATCATCGGCGCCCAGGCGCAACCCGGATATCTGGTCTATTTCACTATCACGCGCAGTGAGAAAGATAATAGGTAATGACCGTGACAGGCTGCGCAACTCCCGGCATAAATCGAAGCCCCCTTCCATTTCATCACCCAGGCCAACGTCAATAATGGCTAAATCCGGCAATCGGGTTTTAAAGTGAGCCAGTGCCGCCGGTCTGGAGTCAAAAGTCACCACCTGGTAACCATGACGAATAAGTGCATCCCGGTAGTTAGCCCGGATAGCGGGCTCATCTTCAACCACCGCTATTGTTTTCTTCATATTCGACTATTCCAACTAAGCGAATTGTTCAAATGCTATTTGATTGAGCGCACTTTCCACGCACTCCGCGCAACGACCATTAAAACATGAATACCAGCGAAACATCACGGCCTGCCACAATTCGCCACAATTGATTCCCCAAGCTCCTTATTTGGTCGCCTGCAATGCCTTTTTTCCGGTATGAAATAACCACTGAAAAACCGTTACCTTTCAATCACCCGATTTCGAATCTGCAACGATAGTGGGCTGACGCGGAGAAACTGACCATGAAAACACGCACAACACAACGAATAAGAGAGGATGGCTTGATGCTTGTTTGCCTGACTCTGTTTATCATATTTCAAACACTTCCTTCTGAAGCTGGCACCTTTGAAGCCAGTTTCGATGATCCTTCGGAAGTCCAGTCCGGGTCGCTGCTATTCAAATCACCTGCACTGGCTGACGCCATGCAATACGTATCGGCAACCCGACTCAATACTGACGTGACAATCAACGTTTCCGGATTGCTGGTGAATGGCAAAGTGGTACAAAAATTTCGCAATCAAACCCGGCAATGGCAGGAAGCGCTGTACGTATTTCCGCTGCCCGAAAATGCAGCCGTATATGGCATGAGAATTGAGATTGACGGTCGGCTGATCGAATCTGAAATTCAGCCAAAAGCTCATGCAAAAAAAATCTACGACACTGCGAAAAAAGCCGGGAAACGGGCGGCATTGGTCGAACAAAAACGCCCGAATATCTTCTCCACCGCAGTCGCGAATATCGGCCCGGGTGAGGAAATCCTGGTCAGACTCGACTATTCTCAGTCGCTTTCCTACCGGAATTCTGGCTTCGAGCTTCGGTTTCCGACTACCATTACCCCACGCTACATTCCCGGCGCTCCGTTACCAAAGAACCGGGATGATTGCCAGAAAGATTGCCAACCACATGCGAACCAGACCGGCCCAATTGTATCCGGCTGGTCAAGCAACACAAGGCAGGTTCCCGATGCTGCCGAGATTACCCCTGATACCGTCGAAGCAACCGATGTCGGGCCGGATTCACACCGACTGACCATGCAGGTTGACCTCGACCCAGGCATTCCAATTGAAACTATTCGCTCGGCCACCCATGACCTGACCATTCAGAAAGTGAATGAAACCCATATCGTTCGACTTCAGCAAACAGATCAGGCACAAGACAGAGATTTTGTACTGAAATGGGCACCGACACCACAAGCCCAACCTGAATCGGCATTATTTACCGAGTTTGATGGCCAGTATACCTACGGCATGGTGATGCTGATGCCACCTGAAGTCGAGTCCGCACAGGTGGCAGGCAAAGAACTGGTTCTGGTGATCGATACATCAGGCTCAATGGGCGGAGTTTCGATTCGTCAGGCAAAACAGGCCATTACCCGCGCGATTGGCGCACTTCGGCCGAATGACCACTTCAATATCATCCAGTTTAACAGCACAGCCAGCCAACTGTTTACAAATTCGCGGATTGCCAACGAGGTCAACAAAACCAGAGCGAAACACTATATCAGCCAACTGCATGCCAACGGTGGTACAGAAATGACGGAAGCACTTGACCTGGCACTGCCAGCAAATACCCCAAACGTATCAGATACCGACACAGCGGCACCTGCCAGACTCAGGCAGGTTGTCTTTATTACCGATGGTAGCGTTGGCAATGAAAATGCGTTGTTCAGCCAAATTCAAAACAACCTGGCAGAAAGCCGTCTGTTCACGGTGGGTATAGGCCCTGCCCCTAATAGTCACTTTATGAGAAAAGCGGCCGAATTTGGCAGAGGCACCTTTATTCATATCGACCATGCAGACGAGGCGGCAACCAAAATAGATACGTTACTGCAAAAAATTCAATTCCCGGCCCTCAATGACATACAGCTCACCTGGACAAACCAGACCGACGCGGAAGTGTACCCAGAGCGAATTTCCGACTTGTATTTGGGTGAACCTGTCGTATTTTCGTTTCGGGTCAAAGGCCACCAGGCATCAGGAAAAATAACCGGCCACGGCCTGGCGAAACAAACCTCGGAACAAGTACTTTGGCAACGCGAGTTGCAAATCGATACCGTACAGAGCAGTACGCGACAAGGTTTAAACCGATACTGGGCCAGACAAAAAATAGACAGCCTGATGAATCATTGGAACGAACCGGCACAACAGGCCCAAATTGAAAAGGACGTGACAGAGATAGCACTCAGTCACAAACTGGTAACGCAATTTACCAGCCTGGTGGCGGTCGATAAAACACCAGTGCGCGTCGTCAATAGTGAAAACGATGAACAAGAGCTGAATCGATCCGCCATTCCAGTATTACTGCCCAAAGGGCTCTCAACCAAAATGCTGCACTACCCGAAAACAGCCACGCCCGCCGATCTCTACATCATTGTCGGTTTTTGCCTGTTAGTGCTTGCCGGGTTGGCTCAAATCAAACAACAACACAGTGAACGGAACTGACTATGCTGACACGTGGCACACTAGCACCAGCCCGACCCTGGAAACATAAAATCATTCCACAGCCAGGCAAGCGCAGGTTAAAGTGGCTACTCCTGGCGTCAGCGATAGGGTTTCTGGTGCAAGGTAACGCCATCTATCTAAAGGCCATACTAGCGCAACACTTGATCGAGTCTGCCTGGATCGAGTCACTCGACTCGGGGAAGCTGACTCGGCCCTGGGGCTGGGCTGACTGGCAACCCGTCGCCCGGCTTGAGTTCCCGACCCAGCAACAAAGCTTTATCGTACTGTCCGATATATCTGGCGCGGCTCTGGCCTTTGGCCCTGGCCTGCATCCCGAGGGGGCTACTCCCGGCGGGCCGGGCACCACCATTATTGGCGGACATCGTGATACACATTTCTCTGTTCTTCAACAATTAACAAAAGGCGAGCGAATCCGCCTCCAAAACAGCAAGGGCGAATGGCAAAACTACCAGATAAGCGGGTTCGCAATCGTAGATAGTGAAACGACCAGTTTGAGCTGGCGTGAGTCTGCTGAGTCCCATTTGATGCTGATTACCTGCTACCCGTTTCATAGCATCGATCCAGGCGGGCCATTGAGATATGTTGTCAATGCCAAGGCTATTTAGCGAGACAACTCGAAATTCATCGCGCGCTGACAGATTATTCATCTAAAAAATGAGGAGGATCACACCACCTATCAGGAAAATCGGGCATTCTCACGCCCCAGTGGGTTAATTTATGGTATTTTCTCGAAATATTGATATACTTGCGTTTATATTAATCGAAAAGAAACTGCAACTGGCGCTTGTGACTCCCGTTCTCAAGCCATCGATCCAGTTTCAAGCATGTCTGTTTGTAATACCAAATTAAACCCTTAATTTATCAACGTAGCGGAAACCTTATTCCCTCAATCCCCTCTTTATATTTTGAAAATCTATGAATCTTACCGAGCTTAAAAAGAAATCTGTCCAGGAACTACTGGAAATCGCCAGCGAAATGGGTCTCGACAACATGGCCCGTTCCCGAAAACAAGACATTATATTCGCGGTGCTGAAAAAGCACGCTAAAAGTGGCGAAGATATTTATGGCGATGGCGTATTGGAAATTCTTCAGGATGGCTTTGGCTTTTTGCGTTCTGCCGATAGTTCTTATCTTGCCGGGCCCGATGACATTTACGTTTCCCCAAGTCAGATTCGACGCTTTAATCTTCGCACGGGTGACACTATCTCAGGCAAGATTCGCCCTCCCAAAGACGGTGAGCGTTATTTTGCGTTACTCAAAGTCAACGGGATTAACTTTGACAAGCCGGAAAACTCCAGAAACAAGGTATTGTTCGAAAACCTGACTCCTCTGTTTCCTAACGAAAGACTCAGATTGGAAGCAGGCAATGGCAGCACGGAAGATTTGTCCGCCCGGGTGCTCGATTTGGGCGCCCCTACCGGCAAGGGCCAAAGGGGTTTGATTGTCTCGCCACCGAAGGCCGGTAAGACATTGATGTTGCAGAACTTCGCTCAATCCATCGCACGCAACAATCCAGAATGTCATCTGATGGTTCTGCTGATTGACGAGCGGCCGGAAGAAGTCACCGAAATGCAGCGCTCGGTTCGTGGCGAAGTGATCGCCAGCACTTTCGATGAACCTCCGTCCCGTCATGTGCAAGTGGCCGAAATGGTGATCGAAAAAGCCAAACGCCTGGTAGAGCACAAACTGGACGTGGTCATTCTTCTCGACTCCATTACCCGATTGGCACGCGCTTACAACACGATCATCCCTTCTTCCGGCAAAGTGCTGACTGGTGGTGTCGACGCCCATGCTCTTGAACGACCCAAACGCTTTTTTGGTGCTGCGCGTAATATTGAAGAAGGTGGCAGCCTGACCATTATCGCCACTGCACTGATCGATACCGGCTCTAAAATGGATGAGGTCATCTACGAAGAATTTAAAGGCACAGGCAATATGGAAGTTCACCTGGATCGAAAAATTGCCGAAAAGCGCACCTACCCCGCCATTAACATTCGACGATCAGGTACTCGACGCGAGGAGATGCTGATGTCGGAAGAAGAACTGCAGCGTGTCTGGATACTCCGCAAAATTCTGCACTCAATGGAAGACGATGTGGCAGCTATCGAGTTCTTGCTGGACAAGCTCAAAGATACCAAGACCAACAATGAATTTTTCGATGCGATGAAGAAGCGCTGATTCACTCCAGAGAAACAAGCCGATAGCTGGTTGTAAGGCCACAGGCCACCTGGGTCGCTATGCAATATCGAGATTTAAGAGACTTTATTCAGAAACTGGAACAAGAGGGCGAGCTAAAACGCATCTCCGAAGAAGTTGACCCTTACCTGGAAATAACCGAAATTTGTGATCGGACACTTCGTATGGAAGGTCCGGCTCTGCTGTTCGAGAACCCTAAAGGCAACACCATTCCTGTCTTGGCCAATCTATTTGGCACGCCGAAACGAGTTGCGATGGGCATGGGCAGGAGTGACGTGGCAAGCCTGCGGGAAGTAGGGCAGCTGCTGGCTTTTCTAAAGGAACCGGATCCGCCCAAGGGGATCAAGGACGCCTGGTCCAAACTGCCCATATTCAAGCAAGTTATGAATATGGCACCCAGGACGGTTCGCTCGGCCAAATGCCAGCAGATAGTGATCGAGAAAGACGATGTCAACCTCTATCAACTGCCGATTCAAACCTGCTGGCCTGAAGACGCAGCCCCGCTGGTGACCTGGCCGCTGGTTATTAGCCAGGGACCGGATAAGCCAAGACAAAATCTGGGTATTTACCGGCAACAACTGATTGGCCGTAACAAACTGATTATGCGCTGGCTTTCACACCGCGGAGGTGCGCTGGATTTTCGTGACTGGCAACAGAAAAGCCCTGGCCAGCCTTTCCCTGTGGCAGTCGCTTTGGGCGCCGACCCGGCAACCATTCTGGGCGCGGTGACACCGGTACCGGATAGCTTGTCCGAATATGCGTTTGCGGGTCTGCTCAGAGGCGAGAAAACGGAAGTGACCCCTTGCGGCCTGCACTCTCTGCAGGTGCCGGCCAGTGCCGAATTTATTCTTGAAGGCTATATTTATCCGGACGAGCTGGCACCGGAAGGCCCGTTTGGTGATCACACCGGCTATTACAATGAGGTAGAAGCCTTCCCCGTTTTTACCGTAGAGCGCATCACCCACCGGAAAAAACCAATCTATCACAGTACCTATACTGGAAGACCGCCAGATGAACCGGCCGTTTTGGGCGTTGCACTGAATGAAGTGTTTGTTCCTATTTTACAAAAGCAGTTTCCGGAAATAGTCGACTTCTACCTGCCACCTGAAGGCTGCTCGTACCGCATGGCAGTAGTGTCAATGAAAAAACAATACCCAGGCCATGCCAAGCGTGTCATGATGGCAGTGTGGTCTTTTTTGCGACAGTTTATGTACACCAAATTTGTTATTGTCGTCGATGATGATGTGAATGCGCGTGACTGGAAAGATGTAATCTGGGCCATCACCACTCGGATGGATCCGGCAAGGGATACCACCTTGATCGAAAACACGCCTATCGACTATCTCGACTTTGCCTCTCCGGTATCGGGCCTGGGCTCGAAAATGGGTATGGATGCGACCAGCAAATGGCCCGGCGAAACCGACCGGGAGTGGGGACGACCGATAGTGATGGCCGAAAAAGTCAAAGCACGTATTGATGAAATATGGCCAAAACTGGATTTGTGACCGGTGACATTGTTCAGTTCACACTTACCTTTCAGCCGAAAAATCACGAATTCTGCTGCCATGGTGACAGAGGGTGTCTCGATGCAGTAGCCAATACAACCTTCTGACATTATTCTATAGAGCACCACCAGCCATCCTGCGGGAGGAACATGAGTGAAACAGTTTGCATGCCAGGTAATCGGTATTGATAGATTTGTCGGCGATGTGTATCGGGTGATGCTAAGAATGCCTGCCGGTACAGTCGCGGAATTCAGCCCGGGACAATACCTGAGCCTGAACATAGAAGGGATAGAGCCGGCCTTTTTTTCTATCGCAAGCCAACCCGGTGGCCGCGACATCGAGTTACATATCAAAGCCCCTGCCAATCGCCCGATAGTCAGCAAAATATTTAGCTACCTCGAACAGAACCCAGTGGTTCAGACAACCCAGCCCTATGGCAAAGCTTGTCTTTCGGCGTTTTATGCCAAGCAGGGCAAAGACCAGTCGCTGGACAACACAGAAATTATTCTGGTCGCAGCGGGAACCGGTTTTGCCCAGATCAAAGCCATCGCTCAGGCGTTGCTTAGCGCCCCCGATCGAGCTAAAGCCATTCACTTGTTTTGGGGTGGCAGAACCCTGGACGATTTGTATGACCTTGCAGAACCTGAGCGTTGGCAAAGTGCATCGTCACATTTTTATTTCCATATCGTCACTGCTGACAGCGACGACGACAATTGCTCAAAACACCACGACCTGCTAGTTGCCAAAGTCGTCGCCCAGGCCATAGATTATTCCTCTGCCGCCGCCTTTGTCAGCGGTTCTCCGGGACTGGTGTACAACACACTTGACTCACTATTGGCGATCGGCATGAATGAACGAAATTTTTACTCCGATGTACTCGAATATGCACCGAGAACCTGAACAGGTGAATTACAAAGGGTAGGACGTGAGGACGTAATAAAAAAGAAGATGAGATGCCCTGTTTTTCCAGTTACCACCGATTCTGGAACGGGAAAACAGAATTGCGACCGAATGATTAACCCGCGATTGTATGAAACTGGCGCCACTTAACGGGTGCCAGTCTCGTTGCCAAGATTATTTACCCAGCTAGGCTGGTTTTGCTGGCATCGGCAAGTCCGGCAATGCCAGTTGATCAACCACACCACTAACTAAATAGTGGCTGCCTTTTTCCTGGTTGCCCATATGGAAGTATAAGCGGCATAACTCTGCCATCGCCTCGATACTTCGTTCCACTTTCAGGCTTGATTCAAAGTAGTCGCGTGCCTTGTCCCAGTCGTGCGCACGTAGCGAGAGTCTTCCCAAAGTGATCAGAAGTTGCGCATTGTCAGGACGGGAAAGTGCCCATTTTTCAGCCGCCTTCAACTGTTCCTGAGCATTGTTACCTGACACTTTGCCATAAAGTTCAACTAACGAGTCATTCCAGTTTTGCCCCAAAGCCTTACGAATCAAAGCCTCGGCCTGATCCATGTCACCCAAAAATGACAGATGTTGCGCATAGGCGACTATCACATCAGAGTTGTTGGCAAGAGAGCCGGGGACTCTGCTCCAGATGGCTTCAAGTGGCTCGAGGGTTTTATTGTTATCCGGCATAGTGGCGATTTCATCGGCTGCCTGCTGGAACAGGTGAATCCAGGCCAGTTTTTCTTTTTCGAGCAATTCTTCCGGTGGGAGCACTCGTTTGCGCTTACGCAACTCGGGAACCAGCTGGCTCAAGGCTTGCCAATCCCCCAAGGCTTCATAAGTAAGACACAAAAGCTTCAATACTACCGGATGGTTAGGTGAATCCTGCTTCAGTCTTTTCAGCGTTGCCAAGCTTTTTTCAAACTGGCGGTTAGCCATTTCAAGCTGCGCTTGCGTCAGACCTATCGCCAATGCCGCCTGAGGCGTCGACTCCTGGGCTTTTTTCAGCAACAACTCGGACTCTTCGATATTTCCCTGTTCGCTGGCAGCCCGGGCAGCAGTCAAATAGTTTATCACCGGATTCTCGACTCGGCTGGCACCACGCAACAAGTGACGATGGGCTTTGCTCCAATTGCCCTCGGCGTATTCCAGCATGCCTTGCGTGGTTTTTTCCTGTGCCGATTTTTGGCCACGTCGGCGTGCCCATCGATTGACAGATCTCGGTGTGCCAAACACCTTGCGAAGCAGATAGCCGACGATCCAGAGAACGATCATCAAGACAATAAGCAGAAAGGCAGCAAGCCACAAACTTGTTTCAATCAAATAGTTCATATAGGAGATACGTACGTAACCGGTATCTTCCATCATCAGAGCACCAACAAAGGTGCTTCCGGCAAGTACCACTAACAATATCAGAAAGGTGCTTTTCAAATTCATGGCTAACCCTCATTGTCGGCGGCCTGCCGACGAGATAACAAACTGATCCGCTCTTTCAGCATATTCAAAGACTTGGCAATAGTGGGCAGGTCAGGGTCGACAACTTCATCCTTTAACGCGGCTAACTTTTCCAGCAATACTCGGGTTGTCCTGTTTGAATCGAGGAAGTAGGTATCGACCCACTGATATGCCTTTCGGATGCTTTTTTCAAATAATGACTGATGCTTCTTCATCAGCGCCAATTGGGCCTGCTCCAGCATTAAGCGAAGGTTTTGTTTGAGGTAATAGGTTTGCTCGGGTGACAGTAAGGGTTCGACTGGCTGATCCATTTTGCGAAACACGAATAGTGGAGACAGATCCTCGCGAAGCTTATGCAACCAATTGTCGCCGTCACCCTGAACGCTGGCGGCGTCGGCTTGTTCGGGTGACTCGGACACCATCTGATCTGTCTTGCCAAGCGTACCATGCTTGCCAGTTTCCGAGTCTGGCTCACTGGCATAGACTTTTTGCTCCAGTTGGTCGAGCAGGCCGATAATCGCTTCCAGTTCCAGGTAGATACCATCATCATCGATCAGGGCCTGGCTCTGTAACGCCAGCACTTCCTTTTTAAGCTGTTCTCGAACACCGTAGATACCGGCATCACCACTATCTCGCAGTACCTCGTCGGCAGCCTGCAAAATGGCAAGTGCCCCCGCCACATCCTTTTCAAAGTTCAGGCGTTGATTGGCCAGTCGAAGCAAATATTCCGCTTCCGCCAACAACCACTCGGTTCGGGTGGTACCTCCTATCTGGAGAATTTGATTGGCATTTGTGGTAATTCCTTCTTGCAACTGACGCTGCTTGCGAGAAATATCCTGGGTCACGCCGCGGATGGTATCGCTGAGCGTCTTTATGTCATTTCTTAACGCTTGATCGTCACTTTTTGCTTGCTCGCCCTTGGCACTTAGCTGAGCGTCTATCTGGGCAAAGTCAGATTTGACCGATTGCAGCGACTGCAATTCTTTCCAGCCCAAAAAGCCGGCTGCACCCATTGCCCCCATCAGGATAATCAATAGCAGAATCATCAGCCACAGCGGCCATAACCGAACCTTGCGCGTTGCCGCGACCGGTTCAACGGTTCTCGTCGGCTCAGGCTTTGCGTTGGCTTCCGTGGTCACTGGCGCCACGTCCGCCACTGGCTCGGTCTGGTTCACTGATTTTGTCTCCGACTCAGCTTCAGATGGCAAGGAGTCTTTCTTCTCAGTTGGATCAGGAGCTGGACTGTTCAGCTCTTGCATTTGTTCTTTACTTTGATCGCCTTCGGCTTTTTGATTATCTTCGGCCACTTATGCACCCACCTCAGTTGGAAAATTGGTTTGCCACCATGTACGAATACAGGAAGCAATTTCAGCTTCAGCCAGACTAACTGGAATCAATACATTGTTCAAATCTAGATCAGCGCAGTTATTCACTGCTCTTTTGCTAGGCATAATAAAATACTTTCGGGAAAGATCAAAGCCAACCGTCTTCGCAATTGCATGCAAATTCTCACAGGTTTCGGCACTTAAACAAATAAACAGGATCGGATTCATGTCAACCAGCTTGCGCTGCAAGGTTTCCTGCTGATACTCGGGACATATCCTGGTGTAAACCTCAGCAAAGGAAATTTGCGCACCCCGTGTTGTCAGTACCTGTGGCAAATATTCTCGGCCGCCTTCGCCTCTGACAATCAGGATTTTTTGCCCTGCCACTTGCTGCAATGACGCCAGCTCAAGCAACGCTTCGCTGTCTGCCGCGTTAAAAGGTTGCCGAATAGCGATGCCAAAGGCAGTCAATTGTTTTGCCAAGACAGCGGCGGTTTTGCCGCCTATTGCATACCAATCAATACCCTCCGGTAACTGCGGCCAATACTGATCGATCCAGTCAAGACCATATTTTGCTGCATTCTGGCTGATAAAAATCACTTTCTGGAATCTGTCCAGGTCAACAAATTGCTCTTTAACAAGCTGGCTCTGAACCACTGGAACCACTTCCAGACACGGCAGAAGATCGACCTCTGCACCCAGCTCTTGCAGGCAGCTTTGCAAACCCCGGGCCTGCCGCTCGGGCCGGCAAATGAGCACTCGTAATCCGAGCAAGTCGTCACCTAGCGTATTCATGGTCGGTGACTGGCCGGATTAGCTGAATACACTTTCTGCAAAATCTTGTCAGCCCCTTGTGCCAACAACTCATCTGCAACCTGAATACCCAGCTTCTCGGCTGTCCTTCTATCTGCGCTCGCCGCCGCTCTCAATATAACCGAGCCATCCAGATCACCCACCAGCGCACGCAGATAGATTCGATCACCCTGACATTGCGCAAACCCGGCAATAGGCACCTGGCAACCCCCTTGCAACCGAGCATTCATTGCCCGTTCCGCGCTAACTGTCACGAAAGTGTCGTGATGAATCAGCGGCGCAATCAAATCAATGATGCGGTGATCCCCGAGGCGACACTCGATTCCCAGCGCACCCTGACCTACCGCTGGCAAACTCACCGTGGCGTCAATAGTCATTTTGATCCGTCTTTCAAACCCCAAACGCTTCAACCCTGATGAAGCCAGGACAATGGCATCATAGTGACCCGCATCCAGTTTTTGCAATCGAGTATTGACATTACCGCGCAGGAAGTTGATTTGAAGGTCGGGTCGATAGGCTTTTAACAGACACTGTCTACGCAGGCTGGAAGACCCTATCGTCGCGCCCTGAGGTAACGCGTCAAGCGAGTCATATCGGTTGCTCACAAAGGCATCAGTAGGGTCTTCGCGCTCGCAGATTACCGGCAGAAACAAACCCTCCGGAAACTCCATCGGCACATCTTTCATCGAGTGGACGGCAATATCCGCCTGCCCAGCCAGTAGCGCCTGTTCCAACTCTTTGACAAACAAGCCTTTGCCACCGACTTTGGCCAGGGGCACATCCAGGATTTTGTCACCCTGACTTTTAATGCCTAGAAGTTCGACTTGCAATCCTGGGTGAAGGGTTTCCAGCCTGGCCTTGATATGCTCTGCCTGCCACATCGCCAGGGCACTGGTTCGGGTTGCGATAGTGAGCTGCTGCTGGGCTGTCATAACAAGGTTGATTCCTGATAGAAACCGGCAATAATCTGTTGGCGGCCACGCTAATTTACAGACGGGAAAAAACAATCGCCTCAAATGCACTTGAAAACCGCAAAAGATCGATCAAGAATTAAAAGAATAAAGGTTTTGATGAGTATTGTCTTGACCTGAGACAGGCTGCAAGCAAATCTATTTTTGCCGCTCGATCCAGCGCCTGACTGACTGGGTATGACGACGACTGACCTGCAGTTTGCCCGATTCGCTTTTCAACACGACATAACAAGCGCCATCCGGCTCCCGATGCAAGGCTTCGATATAGCGACCATTCACCAATGTGCTGCGATGAATACGCAACAGCTTCTCCGGAAACTGTGCTTCGATTTCTTTTAGCGTGGCGTCAACCAGAGTCTCGCCGTCGGTGTGGTGGACGGCGACATATTTTTGATCTGCTATAAAGTAATGAATTGACTGAATATCTATCAGTCGCGACCCTTTGTAGGTATGGGCGACAAAGTATTCGGGTTGACTACCGCTGTCAGCCAAACCAGCAACCGTTTTTTGTTGCAGCCGATTCAGACGGGCGCACTGGCTCAATGCCTGCTGCAGGTTTTCCAGCCGAACCGGTTTCATCAGGTAGCCAATGGCTTGTACCTGAAACGCCTCTACGGCGTAGTCATCATAGGCGGTACAAAAAATAATGGCCGGGCTGTTGTCTGAACGGGTGATTTGGCGTGCCGCTTGCAACCCGTCCATGGTGGGCATTCGTATATCCATCAGAATGATGTCCGGCAAATGATCGGCAGTTTCAATCAATGCCTGCTCGCCATTCTCGGCATCGGCACACACCTCGTAGCCATCGGTTTGCTCGATCAATCGGCGCAATCTATCCCGGGCTAACGGTTCATCATCGACAATCAAGACCCTAGATATATCCCGGCTCACTCAACTCTCCTTTTCGACAATTGGAAAACGCAAGGTGACGATATATTGATTGTTGTGCAGACTGTTTTTCAGCACAGCTCGTTCCCCATACAAGGCGGTGATTCTGTGTCGAATATTGTCCATTGCGATTTGATTGCCTGCGGCTCTCTGACCACGCTTACGCCCGCCCGGCTGCAAATCGGAAGGATTGGCAACCATAAGATATACCGAGCCACCTCTTTGTTCAGCTTTGACTTCGATCGTTCCCCCATCCCGCCTCGGTTGAATGCCATGATACACTGCATTTTCGACCAGAGGCTGAAGCGTGAGGGGCGGAATTTTTATACTACGAACCCCGTCTCCAACAGACCATACAACGCACAACCGATCGCCCAGACGCAATTGCTCTATATTCAGATAGCGCTGACACAGATCCAGCTCCTCGGATAACGGCACCTGTAACTTGTCGGTTTTCAGTGTCGCCCTAAACAATTCGGACAAATCGAGTATGGCTGCCTCGGCCCTGCCTGGATCAACGGCAATCAAGCTGGCAATTGAGTTGAGGCTATTAAACAAAAAGTGCGGCCGTATCCGGGATTGTAATGCTTCGAGTCTGGCCCTTAGTTCAGCCTGCTTTTGCAAACGCCACTGATTTTGCAAATAAAAGTAGCGTAGAATAAGGCTGCCTATCACCGCCGATGCAATCATATTGCGGATCAGGAACCAGTCATCACTTGTGGTCGAGGTCAACTCAAAGCCGTAGTACGCCACCAGACTGTAGCCAAAAGTGACCGCGAGAATGATCAACAGGCAAATTGCTGCAGAGGTTTTCAGGGCAATACCCGCCAGCCATCGTCGGCTTATACATAGCAAGGCCGCGCAGGTAAGGACAGTCCAGTGGCCAAATAGTGATACCAGGCCCAAGTAGTTCCAGCTAAAATAATTGTTCGATGGCGCAATCAGAGTGAACAGGAATGCCACAAGCTGGGTGACAATAACCAGTATAAATACCGCGTTTACCCGGCATAAATCCGGTAAAAAAAATTGATCCGATACAATCGAGGGGGTTTTTTTCATACTGCCTGCAATTAAACCTAAACCATCAATAGCCAACCGGCTAAGCCGCCATGTCAATCGGCCAGCGCAAACATCACAAAGATATTCGACGTGTTATAATGCAGCGCTCGTTTGGCAATAACCGAAGCGATTAATCCAAACCTATGCAAGCATCCGGTAATTTGCAAGTGACTCAGGGTAACCCTGTGATTCGGATCAAACTCTGACAAGAGCTCCCAGCAAAAATGAGAACCTCAAACAAATAGACCAAGACAGCAAAGCATAACGAAAACGGAAATCGGCATGAATCAAAAGAACACCCTGAATACGACTCCAGACAATACGGTACAAGACAATGTCAAAAAAGCAGGTAAAGAGAAACCCTGGGGAGGCCGGTTCACCGAGGCTACAGACGCCTTTGTCGAGCGTTTCACCGCTTCGATCAATTTTGATCAACGACTCTACTTTCACGATATCGCAGGTTCTATCGCACATGCCAGCATGCTGGCCAGGGTCGGCGTACTGACCAGTGAGGAACGCGACCAGATTATCCAGGGCCTGCAAGAAATTCAGGCAGATATTGAACATGGCACCATCGAATGGTCGGTTAGGCTTGAAGACATTCATATGAATATAGAGGCGCGCCTGACCGATAAAATTGGCATTACCGGCAAAAAGCTGCACACCGGGCGCTCCCGAAACGACCAGATCGCAACCGATATTCGCCTCTATCTGCGCGATGAAATCGATGTCATCGCCGATGAAATCGAACGCTTGCAAACCGGCCTGATCGACCTGGCCGAGCGCGAGGCTGGCACCATTATGCCCGGCTTTACCCATTTACAAACCGCGCAACCGGTCACCTTCGGTCACCATATGATGGCCTGGCACGAGATGCTGGCGCGTGATGCCGGCCGGCTTCAGGACTGCAGGAAACGAGTCAATGTTATGCCATTGGGTTCCGCTGCGCTGGCCGGAACCACTTACCCGATCGATCGAACGATCACCTGCGGATTACTGGGTTTCGATGCGCCAACGGAAAACTCGCTCGACTCCGTCAGCGACAGGGATTTTGCCATAGAATTTTGCTCTTTTGCCAGCCTGTTGATGACCCACCTTTCTCGTTGCTCCGAAGAACTGATTCTTTGGACTTCTGCGCAATTTGATTTTATCGACCTGCCGGATCGGTTTTGCACCGGCTCTTCCATCATGCCGCAAAAGAAAAACCCGGATATCCCCGAACTGGTGCGCGGCAAAGCCGGCCGCATCAACGGCCACCTGATTTCTCTACTCACCCTGATGAAAGCGCAACCACTGGCCTACAATAAAGACAATCAGGAAGACAAAGAGCCGCTTTTTGATGTTGTTGATACGCTAAAAGGCTGCCTGAAAGCCTACGCTGATATGATTCCGGCTATCGGGGTAAAAAAAGACAACATGCTGGCAGCCGCCCGAAAAGGCTTCGCCACCGCCACCGATCTGGCCGACTATCTGGTAGTCAAAGGCGTTCCGTTTCGAGATGCCCATGAAATTGTCGGTAGCGCGGTCGGCTATGGCGTCAAAAACGACAAAGACCTATCCGAAATGCGCCTCGAAGAATTGCAAATGTTTTCGACCATTATCGAGCCAGATGTATTTGAAATACTGACCCTCGAGGGCTCAGTCAATGCCCGCAACCATATTGGGGGCACCGCGCCTGACCAGGTGCGGGCAGCCGTGCAGCGGGCAAGAAAAAAACTTCGTCGCTAATCGGCAAAATACACATCGATCTGCGAATTCTTTCGGCTGTCTGTCGCTTTATGAGCTATGCTTTTTTTGCACACTGCTCGAAAGGAGGCGGCACATGTTTAGAAAAATTCTTATGCCAATCGATCTGGAAAATACGGCCTTCGCTGAAAAAGCCACTCAGATAGCTGTCCAACAAGCGATAATTCACCAGGCGACAATGCATATCATCACTGTTATTCCGGGATTTGGTATGTCTTTGGTCGGTAATTTTTTCCCCGAAGACACCATGACCAAAGCCATGGCTGCAATCAAGTTCGAACTGGAAGCGTATGTCAGGGCAAAAATACCCAAAGCCATACCCACATCTTGCGAAGTGATTCAGGGTAAGCCACATAAAGGCATTCTTCGATCAGCAAAAGATTTCCGGGCCGATCTGATCATCATCCCCAGTCACAATTACAAACGCATGGAAAAAGCCTTGATCGGCTCCTGTGCCGACCGGGTTGTGCAACAAGCCAAAGTTTCTGTGATCGTGATTAAATCTGATTAGCCACTTTCGAACCATCAAGCCTGCTCGCCTTTTGCCGCTTGATACGGTTTTACAGGTTGTCATTCCTAATGCTCATAGGCGTTGTCAAGATCAGTGTAGTCAAAGTCACAGCATGAGAAAACGCCAGGTCTGTTTTAGGTTTCGGGAAAGCCTGGCGTGATCATCGATCCCAGATTTAAGTCATATATCATAGGTAGCAATCGAGGTTAAAAGCCGGCTTTGGAGTTTAGAAGATCGTTCGTGGTTTCGATAGAATAGGGTAGAATCTTGATACACCTGTTCTGTATCATTTTTTCGATGTTACGCGGTCGGGCCGCAAACCATCATGCAATCAAGGCTTCTGTGTTTTTATGGTTTTTTATTACCGGGTCGGGAATTTGCGTTTCTATGGTAATCACTTTTTGAATCGACTATTTGTGGCCATAATGCACTGAACTGGTAATCTTGTTTGAGCATGCCATTTCTTTCTTTTTATTAAATCGTATCGAACATCAATCAGTATTGGTCGCAAATAATAAGTAGTTTATTTGGCGGTGGAAAAACGTTTGATTCGTGTAATTGGACTCTCAAAGTGATTGACACACTACGATTGACAAATTTTCGTAATTTATTTGATAAAGAATTACTGTTTGGAAACCGGGTTAATGTTGTTTATGGCAATAATGGCTCCGGTAAAACATCGCTGCTTGAAGCGATTTATGTTTTGAACTATGGAAAAACCTTTCGATCTTCAAAGCTGAAACATGCCATCAAAAAAAATTGTCACGCTTTTACCCTGTTCGGAAAAATTAAACTGGACGATGAAAAATTTCATCATGTCGGATTGACCAAGTCGAATACGAAAGACAGTGTTGTGATTGATAGTCGGAAGCAGGTCAACTTGTCTGAGTTCTCACAAAGGCATCCAATACAAATTATTGACCCAGGTTCGTTTTATCTCTTGCAAGGTGGCCCTGAGGTAAGAAGAAAATTTCTGGATTGGGGTGTGTTCCACGTGGAACATTCTTTTTTGAATGCCTGGAGGCGATATAAAAATTCGTTAAAACAAAGGAATGCATTGCTCAGGCATGATAGAATACCCCGCCTGGAATTAGATATATGGACGCAAAATTTCTGTCAGAGCGCGATGGAGGTTTCTCGATATCGGGAACACTACTATAGTTTGATGGAAGAGCAGCTCAATCAGATGATAGTAGAAACACCACTGAATGAGTTTCAAAAGTTTAGCATTCATTATTATCCCGGATGGGATACGGAAAAAGACCTTTATCGTGTTCTTGAAGAGACGATCGATAGGGATGCAAAATACAAATATACACAATATGGCCCTCAGAAAGCCGATATCAGACTACGAATTGGATCGGATAATGTGATAAATGTGCTTTCTCGGGGTCAACAAAAGCTACTGATAGCACTACTTAAGATCATTCAAACCAAAGTGGTTTATTCGCTAACCGGCTGCCAACCTACTTTATTGTTTGATGATATAGATTCTGAACTAGATGAAGATTATTTGCAGACCGTAATCAATCTCGGTGTTCAACATAATCAACAAGTGTTCCTCACCTCCACATCTTTACAAGTGATGAGTAAATTAAACGGCGATGCTGATATCAGGATGTTCCACGTGGAACATGGAGTCGTCAGTGCTGGTTACCAATAGTCAGGAGAGTAAGAATGACTGATCACAATGACTACGATTCTTCAAGTATCAAGGTTCTCAAGGGTCTCGATGCGGTTCGTAAAAGACCGGGTATGTATATTGGCGATACCGATGATGGCACTGGCTTGCATCATATGGTGTTTGAGGTTGTTGACAATTCCATCGATGAAGCATTGGCAGGTTTTTGTTCCGAAATTAAAATTACTATCCATCCAGAAGAATCGATTACCGTGTCTGACAATGGCAGAGGAATTCCTACAGACATTCATGAAGAAGAGGGTGTCAGCGCCGCAGAAGTGATTATGACCGTTCTGCATGCCGGTGGTAAGTTTGATGACAATACCTACAAAGTGTCAGGCGGGCTACACGGCGTAGGTGTCTCGGTTGTCAACGCATTATCCAGTCAACTTAAACTCACAGTCAGAAGATCAGGCAAAGTTCACGAGCAAACTTTCCAAAATGGTGTGCCGATCGCACCGCTTAAAACTATTGGCGATACCGATAAAACGGGTACGGAAGTACATTTTGTTCCATCTCCGGATACCTTTAACAATATCGCATTTCACTTTGACATTCTTGCCAAGCGGCTTCGCGAACTCGCTTTTCTAAACTCCGGTGTAAGAATCATACTGGTCGATGAGCGATCTGGAAAACAAGAGATTTTTGAATATGAGGGTGGCCTCAAAGCCTTTGTTGAGTACCTAAATACCAATAAAAATCCGCTTAACCGAGTGTTTCATTTTTGTTTTGAGAGACAAGATGGCATTGCTGTCGAGGTGGCGATGCAGTGGAATGATGGTTTCCAGGAAAATATCTATTGTTTTACCAATAATATACCTCAAAAAGACGGTGGTACTCACCTGGCTGGGTTTCGAGGCGCGCTGACTCGTTCATTGAATACCTATATCGAAAGAGAAGGAATACTGAAAAAAACCAAAGTCGCAACGACTGGTGATGATGCAAGGGAAGGATTGACCGCCATCGTTTCCGTCAAGGTTCCCGACCCGAAATTCTCTTCTCAGACTAAAGATAAGCTGGTTTCCTCTGAAGTTAAATCCGCCGTAGAACAGGAAATGTATAGTAGCTTTGGTGATTATCTGCAGGAGTTTCCTCAGGAAGCTAAATCTGTCGTCAACAAAATGATAGATGCGGCACGGGCCAGGGAAGCGGCGCGAAAAGCGCGAGAAATGACCCGAAGAAAAGGTGCACTGGATATTGCTGGGTTACCTGGCAAGCTGGCAGATTGTCAGGAAAAGGATCCCGCATTATCCGAACTCTATATTGTGGAGGGTGATTCAGCCGGTGGTTCTGCCAAGCAAGGCCGGGACCGAAAGACTCAAGCGATATTGCCCTTGAAAGGCAAGATACTGAATGTCGAAAAAGCCCGTTTTGACAAAATGCTTTCATCGGCAGAAGTAGGCACCTTGATTACCGCTTTAGGCTGTGGCATTGGCAGAGAAGAATTCAATATTGAGAAACTGCGTTATCACAGCATTATTATTATGACAGATGCGGATGTCGATGGTTCGCATATCAGAACTTTGTTGCTTACGTTTTTCTTTCGGCAAATGCGAGAAATTATCGAGCGTGGCCACATCTTTATTGCCATGCCCCCTTTGTACAAAGTCAAGCGTGGCAAGCAAGAGCAATATATTAAAGATGAAAAAGCGATGGACAGCTTTCTAATCAATTCAGCGCTTGAAAATACCAGGCTTTACGTCAATCCTTCCGCCCCTCCTATTCAAGGTTCCCAGCTTGAATCTTTGGTAAACGAGTATCGCGCGGTTATGGCCAAGATTGAGCGTACGTCAAGGCGTTATCCTGAAATGGTACTGGAAACCATGATTGATTGTAAAACTCTGCGTCATGATGAACTAAGTCAGGAAGATCGTGTTAAAGAATGGCTGGAGGAACTTGGATCAAGACTTTCCACTGAGAACAAAACCGGGGCCAGCTACGTTTTCAGCGTTCAGCATGACAGTGAAAGGAATATCTATCTTCCTAAAGTCGAGGTATTTATTCATGGTTTGGGTACGGATTACCTGTTTAGTCGCGATTTCTTTGAATCATCAACCTATACAGCGATAGCGAACCTGGGTAATACCTTGATAGGGTTGTTTGAAGAAGGTGCTTATATTCAACGTGGGGAGAAACAGCACCCGATCACTAACTTTAAAGATACACTTGGTTGGCTGATGAAAGAGGCCCAGCGAGGATTGAATGTGCAACGTTATAAAGGTTTGGGCGAAATGAACCCGGAACAATTATGGGAAACGACAATGGATCCGGAAAGCCGACGTATGATGAAAGTGACGGTAGAAGATGCGATTGCCGCTGATCAGATCTTTACGACATTGATGGGCGATGAGGTCGAACCCAGAAGAGACTTTATTCAGACCAACGCGCTTTATGTAACTAATCTGGATATTTAGTTTTCGTGCTTAAGAGTGCTACTGTCAATGTTGAATTAATAATTTGCACGCCAGAAAGTCTGGCGTCGACAAAGACTACAGGAGCTATTTTCAATGTCAGGCATAACTGATTTGAAAGTTTTGCTGCAATCAATAAACCCGGAGTTGGCTGCAACAGATGTTGTTTTTTGTACCGTATCAGGTAATTTAACCGAGTATTGCCAGTTAAAACCAATAGCTACCTTTGTTGAAAAAGAAGGATTGACGTTAATACTGAAAAAAACAATGGCGCAAAAAGCCGGATTATCTTTTGATGGCTTATTCCGTCAAATTACCTTAAGGGTTCATTCAAGTCTGCAAGCCGTTGGTTTGACGGCAGCGATAACCCGAAGGCTTGCATCGAAAGGAATAAGCGCCAATGTCGTTGCCGCTTATTACCATGATCATATTTTTGTTCAGGCAGACGAAGCACAAGCGGCCTTGGCCGCATTACAGGAATTAAGCAGCTAATCAAATAGAAAACCAGTGCCGCACCCGTCAAAAGTAGATCGTACAAGAAAGTAATTTGAATTAGCTTTACCGGCTTGCAGCAGATATGACGAGGAAATTGGAGAAGATTTGAATTATGACTTGTTTCTGTGACCATTGACAGAGTCAAATGGTAGCTCGAGAAACAAGTCAATCTGGCTGTGATTTATCTTATACTTGGTGTTAATTTGACGTTTGCAAAAGAGAAATATCAGCGACCCGGGTAAACAGGCGGCGGAGTTCAGTTAATAACGCGAGTCGGTTATTGCGTAGTTTTTCATCTTCTGTCATCACCATTACTTCATCGAAGAATCGGTCAACCGGGTTTTTGAGTTTTGCCAATCGAGACAGCCCCGCCCGATAGTCACCCTGTTTAAATAATGGGTCGACCTCGTCACTTAACGCTTTCAAAGTCGTGCCCAGAAGTATTTCGGCTTCGTCTTTTAGCAAATCGAAGTTAATGGTTCGCACTGTGTCATTTGCGACTTGTTTGCTCAATATATTGCTTACTCTTTTGTTGGCAGCGGCCAGTGCTTCCGCTTCAGGCAATTTGATAAACTCGTTGACAGCTTTGATGCGGTGATCAAAATCCAGAGGCCTGCACGGTTTGCGGGCATGTACCGCTAGATAGGTAGAAGCGTGAATACCCGCCTCTTCATACCAGGCTCTAAATCTTTCCAACATATATTCGAAAACCGTGTCCGCAAGATGTTCAGCCGGCAATGATACATGTTGTTCAATTGCGAGCTGGATACCCTGTTTGAGATCCAGATCAAGTTGTTTCTCGACTATGATTCTAAGTATACCCAGTGCCGCTCGACGCAATGCAAAGGGGTCTTTAGTGCCGGATGGTGGTTGTTCGATACCGAAAATACCAACGATGGTATCCATTTTATCGGCAATCGAAACAGCGCAACCGGTTTTGGTTGTCGGTAAGTCGTCACCCGCAAAGCGTGGCAAATATTGCTCGTTCAATGCGATGGCGACTTCTTCGGCTTCACCGTCATTGCGGGCATAGTGGTAACCCATAATGCCTTGCAAGTCAGTAAACTCGAGCACCATCTCGGTGACTAGGTCAGATTTGCACAAATAGCCTGCGCGTTTGCCAAGTTCTTTATCACCACCTATTTGTTCAGCTATTGTTGCTGCAATATTGGCTACGCGCTTTACCTTGTCATGAACAGTGCCAAGCTTGGCCTGGAAAACAATGGTTTTGAGTTTTTCAATCCGGCTTTCCAGAGTGACCTTTTTATCCGTTTCAAAAAAGAAGGCAGCGTCAGACAAGCGCGGACGAATGACCTTTTCGTTACCACTGATCACTTGCGCCGGATCTTTGCTTTGGATATTTGAAATGCTGATAAAATAAGGCAGTATTTCATTGTTTGCATTCGAAGACTGTACAACATGGAAGTATTTTTGATGCTCTTTCATTGAAGAAATCAGAGCCTGTGCCGGCACTTGCAAGAATTGTTCGTCGAATTTACCGATTAAAGGCACTGGCCATTCGTTGAGTGCGGTTACTTCATCGAGTAAATCTTCGTCTATGACTGCCTGGCCATTGACCGTTTCAGCGATTTTGCTGACATCATTTTTAATCTGTTGTCGCCTTTTCTCGAACGATGCAATTACCCTGCCCTTTGATTCAAGTAGCGCCTCGTAATCATCTGGATGAGTGATTACAATCTGCGCCGGTGCCATAAACCGGTGACCTCGCGTCGTATTGGATGCTTTCAGGCCAAGAATGGTGCAGTCTATGACTTGATTGCCTAACAGCATAACGACCCAGTGAACCGGCCGCACGAATTCGGTGCGGTTGGCACCCCAACGCATACGTTTGGGGATGGGTAATGCGGCTAAAGAGTCGCTAACTATTTCAGGCAGTAATGCCTGAGTTGGCTGGCCGGCCCTGGTTGCCCGATAAACCAGCCGCTCGCCTTTCGGTGTGGCAATGGTTTCAAGCTGATCGGTTGTTGTGTTGCATGATTTGACAAAACCCGACAAGGCTTTGGTCGGGTTTCCATCAGCATCATATGCCGCTTTTGCTGACGGGCCTTTTCGTTCCACTTCAGAATCGGGCTGTTGAGTATCCAGGCCGTTAATCAGTACCGCAAGTCGTCTTGGACTGGCAAAGGAGCTGATTGAAGTAAAGCCAATAGCTGCATTTTTGAGTCCACTTTCGATACCTGACTGGAAACAGGCTGACAGGTTTTTCAGTGCCTTCGGTGGCAATTCTTCGGTACCAATTTCTACCAGAAAGTCTGTTGTCGCCATGTTATTTCTCGCCTCCCTTTTTACCCTTTTTAGTTTGGGCACTTTCCGATAATGCCTGTTTGATGGATTCCGATGCCAGTGGGAAGCCCAGTTCTTCTCTTCGATTGTAGTAGGCCTGAGCGACGGCTCTGGCGAGTGCTCGCACTCGCAGGATAAAGCGTTGCCGTTCGGTCACTGATATCGCGTTTCTTGCATCGAGTAAATTAAAGGTGTGAGAGGCTTTTAACACCATCTCATAGGCGGGCAGCGGCAGGGTCAGTTCAATCAGTCTGGTACTTTCTGTTTCGTAAAAATCAAAGCTCTCGAACAGAAAACCGATATCCGCCTGTTCAAAGTTAAACTCGGACATTTCGACTTCGTTTTGGTGGAAAACGTCGCCATAGCTGACTTTGCCTTGCGGGCCATCTGTCCAGGTCAGATCGTAGACACTGTCAACGCCCTGCAAGTACATGGCGATTCGCTCCAACCCGTAGGTAATTTCCCCGGTGACGGGGAAGCATTCAATACCACCAACTTGCTGGAAATAGGTAAACTGGGTGACTTCCATACCATTTAGCCACACCTCCCAACCTAAACCCCAGGCACCAAGGGTTGGCGATTCCCAGTTGTCTTCAACAAAACGGATATCGTGAACCAGGGTGTCTATGCCTAAATGTTGCAGAGATTGTAAATAAAGTTCCTGAATATTGTCCGGCGAGGGTTTCAGTACCACCTGAAACTGGTAATAATGTTGCAAACGGTTTGGATTTTCACCATAGCGTCCGTCGGTAGGTCTTCGGCTGGGTTGTACATAAGCGGAATTCCAGGTTTCCGGGCCGATGGCTCGCAAAAACGTGGCCGGGTGAAAGGTGCCTGCTCCGACTTCCATATCCAAAGGCTGTAAAATGACGCAGCCTTGTTCTGCCCAAAATTTTTGTAAGGCGAGGATCAGATCTTGAAAGGTGTTGACTGCTTGGCTGTTATTCTCTGACACGGGTTTTTCCTGACCGATAGTGAATGATTCCAGTTAAACCGCGGAATTATACTACCTGAACGTGAATTGTGCAGCGCTGTACTGAAATTTAGTCGGTGTTTTTGCAAAAAGCGTTTGTCACCGGCAACAGTATCCGCTACAAACTGGTCTAAATAGCTATCGGAGGTAATAAGCACCGCGTTCGGCGTCGGAGTTTGTTAGTCGAGGGCCTGTTTATTGAACTGATCCGGGTTGGCTATCAGCGTTGCCAGAATGCGGGTGACAACAATATCAGCAGGGTAAATATTTCCAGACGGCCCATTAACATGGCGAAGCACAATATCCATTTCGCTGTGTCACTCAAATCGCCATAGTGATAGGTCACTTCGCCCAATCCGGGACCCAGGTTGTTGATGCAAGCACCGACAGCCGTCCAGGCGGTGACCTGATCCAGACCAGTGGCGAGCAGCCCCAGCAACATAAAGACAAACATAAACAAATAAACGGAAAAAAATCCCCAAACGGCTTCAAGTACCCGATCCGGCACGGGCTTTTTGCCGAGTTTTACCGGGATCACGGCATTGGGGTGGATCAGTCGTTTGATTTCCCGAACGCCTTGTTTATAGATAAGCAAAATCCGAATTACCTTCATGCCGCCGCCTGTCGAGCCGGCGCAGCCTCCGACAAATGCCACTAAAAATAACAGAAAGGGTAAAACCAGGGGCCAGCTAGCGAAGTCGGCGGTGGCGAAACCGGTCGTGGTCGCTATCGAAACGACTTCGAAAACACCACGAATGGTGGCTTCATAGACGGTATAAGTTTCTGTCGCAACCAATACGATGATACAAACTAGGGTGACCGTGAACAGGATAAAAATATAAAAAAGAAATTCAGGGTCTTTAAAGTAAACAATGATATTACGCGTTCTCCAGGCAAAAAAATGCAGCGCGAAGTTCACACCTGACACGATCATGAAGACAATCGCGACAATATCGATAAGCGGATTGTTAAAGAATCCGATACTGTCATCATGGGTTGAAAAACCGCCAATGGCAACGGTGGAAAAACTATGGGTAATAGCATCGAAGCCGCTCATGCCGGCTAAGTAATAACACAGTCCGCAGGCAATAGTCAGGCCTAGGTAAATGTACCAAAGTGCTTTGGCCGTTTCGGTAATGCGTGGCGTCAGTTTGCTGTCTTTAACCGGCCCCGGTGTTTCTGCTCGGTACAGCTGCATGCCGCCGATGCCGAGCATCGGAAGCACCGCGACTGCCAATACGATGATGCCCATGCCACCGAACCACTGCAATTGCTGTCGATACCAGAGTATCGATTTCGGCAAGTTATCGATACCGGTAATCACTGTCGCTCCAGTGGTGGTGAGGCCGGATAACGACTCGAAAAAGGCATCGATAAAGCTCATACTGGGATTATCGCTGACATACAGAGGTACGGTTCCACTCAGACTGATCGTCAGCCAGAACAAGACGGTGATGACAAAGCCATCATTGACTCTTAGTTCGTGTTTGATATGCCGAGTCGGCAACCAGGCTAAAAAGCCGATTATCAAGATAAGAACAAATGCTTCTGCAAAGTATTGAATATGGCCGTCCTGGTAAATATACGAGACGATAATCGGCGGAACCATCGAGACGCTGAACAGCATCATCAGTATACCCAGAACCTTGAATACCAGTGAAATATGCACCCGTTACCCCCTGTCAGAAGAAGGTTAAGCCAACCTGAAAAAGTTTTTCTACTTCGTAAACATTATTTTTGGTTACCATGAAGAGAATAACGTGGTCATCTGGTTGAACACGGATATGATCGTGAGCGATCAACACCTCACCATGCCTCACTATGGCACCGATTGTGCAGCCATCCGGAAGGGGGATTTCGTCCAGTCGGCGTCCAACCACTTTGGAAGACCTATGATCGCCATGGGCTATGGCTTCAATGGCTTCCGCCGCACCACGCCTCAAGCGATGCACATTGACCACATCCCCCTTTCTTACATGCATTAACATACCCCCTAGTGTGGCTTGCTGGGGCGAAACGGCAATATCAATTTCTCCGCCTTGAATCAGATCGACATAATCGGGGTTATTGATCAGGGTAATGACTTTTCTTACCCCCAAACGCTTGGCCAGCATGGAAGCCATGATGTTGGCCTCGTCATCGTTGGTGACCGCACAGAATACGTCCGTGCTTTCGATATTTTCGTCAAGCAGCATTTCCTTGTTGGAGGCATCTCCTTCCAGCACAATCGTTTTGTTCAGGGCTTCGGACAGGAAAAGACTGCGTTTTTCATCGTGTTCGATAATTTTTACCTGGAATTTGTCTTCCAGTTGGCTACTCAGCCGCATGCCGATATTGCCGCCACCGGCGATCATTATACGTTTATAGGGTTTTTCAAGGGGCTGCAATTCACTCATCACCGACCGGATATGATTGGCTGCCGCAATAAAGAACACTTCATCCCCTTCCTCGACAATGGTGGTTCCTTCGGGAATCAGCGGACGGTCTCTTCTGAATATCGCGGCAACCCGGGTATCTATATTGGGCATATGTTCGCGCAGGTAGGCCAATTCATGGCCAATCAATGGTCCTCCCTTGACCGCTTTGATGGCCACCAGCATGGCGACTCCTTCGGAAAAGCTCAGTACCTGCAAGGCCCCCGGATATTCGATCAGGCGTGCAATATGCTTGGTGACCAATTGTTCCGGCGAGATAAGTACATCGATTGGGAAGGCTTCGGAATTAAACAGACTTTTTTTGGTGATGTAGGCTTGCGCTCGTACCCGGCTAATCTTTTTTGGCGTTTTAAATAGCGTATGAGCGACTTGACAAGCAACCATATTCACCTCGTCGCTGTTGGTAACTGCGACTAGAAGTTCGGCGTCTTCCGCACCGGCCTGTTTCAGAATATTTGGATAGGACCCCTGGCCTTCAACGGTCCGGATATCGAGCCGCTCCCTCAATTGGCGGAGCCTGGTGGAACTGGAGTCTATCACTGAGATATCATTCTCTTCATTGGCGAGACTGGCTGCCAGTGTGCCGCCAACTTGACCGGCACCGAGTATAATAATTTTCATAAAGTGTATTCGCTGTTGCAGCTACTCGTTATATCATTCCCCAAACAGGTTATCTGGCCTTCAAGGTTGACCGGTGGCTCTATTTACGTTGGCTTTTTTAACAGCTTGGCGTAGTAAAATCCATCATTGGAATCCTGGCTGGGAAACAACTGTCTTCCTCGTGTGCAAGGCCTGCCCCAAGTCGCCTCTATCCTGATTTCCTGAGCATTGGACGTTTGCTTGATAAACCGCTCTATTATACGTGTATTTTCTTGAGGAAACACGGAGCAAGTTGCATAGACCAGTAGGCCACCGGTTTTAAGCAGAGGCCACAGGTTATCGAGTATAGCCAATTGTGTTTCGGCCAGTGGGACGATATCCGATTCGAGGCGAAGTAACTTGATATCAGGGTGTTTGCGTATCACGCCGGATGCGCTGCAAGGCGCATCGATCAGTATGCGGTCAAATTGCTTGCCATCCCACCAGTCTTTTTGGGTGGCATCGCCTATTACCATGTCGGCAGCAAGGCCAAGCCGTTGAAGATTATCTGCAATGCGAGGCAGCCGATTTGGGTACAGTTCGAGCGCAGTGAGTCTGCTCGGTTCACTACTTTGTTCGAGGATTGCTGTTGTTTTTCCGCCCGGTGCTGCACAGGCATCCAGAATGGTCAATCTTGCTGATGTGTCTGCGACGGGTTCCAGATCCAGTAATTGTGGACACAATTGTGCCGCCGCATCCTGGACACTGAACAAGCCTTCGGTGTAGCCGGGGATTTCTGTCACTTCCATCGGCTTGTCAAGTATTATGCCGGTTGCCGACAGTAGTGAAAAGTGGTGACCAATGTCGTTTTCCGATAACAGCCTGGCGTAAGCAGTCCGGGATGTTTTTCGGCAATTGATACGCAGAGTCAATGGCGCTTTTTGGTTGTTCTGATCGAGAATGGACTGCCAATCATCTGGCCAGTTGCTTTTGAGTTTATCTATCAGCCATTGCGGATGACTGTATTGGTATTGTGCATTGTGTTGCCATTGTTCAATAAGCCTCTGGCTGTCGCGTTGCGCACTTCTGAGCACCCCATTGATCAGGCCCTTGTGCTGACTTGCATTGACACGGGTTGCGACTTCCACTGTACTGTGAATAGCGGCATGTGCCGGTATACGGGTAAAGAGCAATTGATATAAACCGATAAATATCAGCAATTTTGTGCTGTTTTGCCTGCTTTGAATGGGGCGTTGTAAAAAGTGCCGGGCTATTATGTCCAGCCGGTGATACCAGCGGCAAACACCCAAGGTCAATTCACGGAAAAGAGGGCGATCCCTGGCTGTAACCCGAGGTTCGATCTCGGGTATTACCTTGGCTAAAGAGGCTCGATTATCGACAACCCGTAACAAAGCCTGGAGTACGTGGTGACGTACATCATGGCCAGCGGTGTCTCGCCTGGAGGCTGAATGATTCGGCTCTTTTGACGTAATTCGATGGTGTTTTGGCATAACTGTTTGTCGGTCACCTATGGAGCGGATCAAGGGTAGATCGAGTCAGGAGTACCGCTTGCCCGCCATTGATTAAATCAAGCGCACTTATCGCTTTATTTCCCGGTAGTTGCAGTTTGGTGATGGTCAGTGTGCCGTTGCCACAGGCTATGGTTATCCCTTTTTTGTCACGTCGAACCACAGTGCCTGCTGGTGCGTTAGCTGGCGCGTCATTGGCGCTGGCGGCGAACACGCGGATACGATTTCCATTCTGCTCGGTAAAAGCGATAGGCCAAGGATTGAAGGCGCGAATTTTGCATTCGATGTCTTTGGCATCGAGTTGCCAGTCGATTCGTCCATCTTCTTTGCTAAGTTTACCGGCATAGTTTGCCAGCGAGTCATCTTGCGGCTCCGGCCGAATCGAGCCGCTTGCCATTGTGTCGAGTGCTTCGAGCAAACACTCAGCGCCAAGCCGAGCCAGTTTGTCGTGTAATGTACCACCCGTATCAGCAGGCTCGATAGCAACTGACTTTCGCAGTAGCATAGAACCGGTATCCAGACCGCTGTCCATTTGCATGATAGTGATACCGGTTACCCGATCGCCTGCTTCGATAGCTCGCTGGATCGGCGCAGCGCCCCGCCAGCGAGGCAACAATGAAGCGTGAATATTGATGCAGCCCAATTGCGGCGTGGCAAGCACTGCCTGGGGCAAGATTAAGCCATAGGCGGCAACCACCATCAGGTCCGGGGCAAATTCAGTAAGCGTCGCGATTTCCGCATCGGATTTAAAATTCAGCGGTTGCCGCACAGGAATCGAGTGCGCTAACGCGATTTTTTTAACCGGGCTGGGTAGCAGTTTCCGGCCTCGACCGGCGGGTCGGTCGGGTTGAGTATAAACTGCGCAGACCTGATGTTGACCAGTGTTTACCAAGGCGGACAGACTGGTGGCCGCGAACTCGGGCGTGCCGGCAAATACGATATTCAATGGCTTGGTATCCAGTAAAAAGCGATGCAGGGTCAGGCTCTGATCTTATGCTGTTTTTCCAGTTTTTTGCGGATACGTGAGCGTTTCAGTGAACTCAGGTAGTCGACAAAAAGTTTTCCGTTGAGATGATCCACTTCATGCTGGATACACACAGCCAGCAAGCCTTCGGCTTCCATTGCAAAGGGTTGACCCTGTTTGTCCAGGGCATTGACGCGAACATGGTCGATGCGGGTGATCTCTTCAAAGAATCCGGGCACAGATAGGCAGCCCTCCTGCATGGTATGGGGTTCTCCCGGCAGTATTTCGATCTCGGGATTGATAAAAACCAACGGTTCTGTCTTGTCTTCGGAAATATCAATGACCATCAAGCGCTTGTGGATATTGACCTGGGTCGCGGCCAGTCCGATTCCGGGCGCGTCGTACATGGTCTCGAACATATCGTCGATGGTTTTGCGAAGTGCATCATCCACCGCTACGACGGGCTTGGCTACCTGACGAAGGTGGGGGTCAGGGAACTCAAGAATAGTCAGTTTACTCATAAAAATCAGCCTTTGCATATCAACCGAGCACGAAAATACTCCTTTGTGTCCGCTTACCCGGGACACAATACATTTGGATACCGTCACTTACCGTAAAGATTTATTATCAATCCGGCAAAAATATGGTGCCTGTCACGATATCGCTGCTACTATTATCCAATAGACCAATAAATAGTACAAACTATCAAAGGTTATCTATATTGAGTTATAGCGGCTTAGCAATCAAAGGATAATCATATGCGCATTTTGCTTTCGGTCATCGTGACATTACTAATTTCCATTCATTCCGTTTGGGCTGCAACGCCCAGATTTAAAGACGGAACGCCTCAACAGTATACTGTGGTGAAGGGTGATACGCTCTGGGGTATTTCGTCCCGATTTCTTGATTCGCCCTGGTTGTGGCCCGAGATCTGGCAGGCGAACCCGCAAATCAGTAATCCCCATTTGATTTTCCCTGGGGATGTGCTCGGTTTTGTGTATGTCGATGGTAAGCCCAGGATCACCACCATTAGCCGGGGAGCCGCGAGTCGCACGGTTAAGTTGACGCCAAGGGCGCGGATCAGTTCGATTGATACGGCTATACCTGCAATTCCATTGGATGCCATCAGCAGCTTTTTGACAGGCTCACGCATCATGGAACGTTCGGAGCTGGAGGCTTCTCCCTATGTGCTGATCGGTAAGGAAGGGCATATTGTGACTGGCGCCGGAGACACGGTCTATGCGCGGGGTTCGGTTGGAGCGACCAGTTCGGTGGGTATTTACCGACCTAGCAAGGTGTATACTGATCCGGACACCGGAGAGCATTTAGGGCTGGAAGCCAGAGAAATTGGCTTGGCCCGGGTCAGTGCGGTGAATGGCCAAGTATTGACCTTGAGTATTCGACGGTCGCGCGAAGAAATTTTGCAGGGAGACCGTTTACTGCCGACTGACGATCGGATTATCACTTCGACCTATCATCCTTCCGTTTCCAAACATCCGCTGCATGGCAAGATGATTGCCGTCATGAATGGCGTCAATAACATTGGTCAATATGATGTTGTGGTAATCAATCGGGGTAAGCGTGAAGGAGTGGAAGAAGGAAATGTACTGGCAATCTATAAATCCGGCGGCCTGGTACGCGACCCTTATACGTCGGAAAAAATTGAACTTCCATCTGAAAAAGCCGGCCTGTTAATGGTATTCCGCACCTTTGACAAGGTCAGCTATGCATTGATACTGAAGGCACTCAGACCACTGGCATTGATGGATGAAGTGAAAAATCCACGGTTTTAAATTGTCGCTTGACAGGATACACTGTTTTCTTTATCGGATCACGGATGATCGAAATCATGCAGCACGTCTCGTCTGAAACACCCGCTTTATCCGCCGTGACGTTTCCTCTGTCGGCGGAAACAGCGACTTTACTGGCACTTACTTGTCTTGATGGTGTCGGTCGGCGCAAATTGGCCAGGTTACTTGATTTTTATGGTTCAGTACCGGCATTTCTCGATGCCGATCGGGCGCTGTTGGCCAAACAGCGAGTTTCCTCGGCGGCGATCAATCAACTCGATGAACTGGTTGGCATGGGCGAGCGGAGTACGGTGGCCAGTCGAGCCGGTCGGGTAGTCGAATGGCTCGCGGCGAATCAGGCTGGGGTGATTTCCGTTTTTGATGAACACTACCCGAAACAGTTGAAAATGATTACCGATCCGCCGGTCATTCTTTATTGTCAAGGTAATATCGACCTGTTGTCGGAGCCCCAGGTGGCCATTGTGGGCAGTCGCAAGGCCACATCCGGCGGGTTGGACAATGCATTTCAATTTGCCCGGGCATTGTCCCGGTCCGGATTCGCCGTGACCAGCGGTTTGGCGTTAGGCATAGATGCCCGGGCTCACGAAGGCGCATTGCAGGGTGTCGGCGGTACCATTGCCGTGCTGGGCACCGGCCTGGATCAAAGCTATCCAAAACGCAACAATCCATTACGATCGTCGATCTCGGAACAGGGTGTCGTTATTTCCGAGTTTCCGATCGGTACGCCACCCAAGAGAGATAACTTTCCGCAACGTAACCGAATTATCAGTGGCCTTGCTTTAGCGGTTTTGGTGGTTGAAGCCGATGTGCGCAGCGGCTCTTTGATTACTGCCAGGCAGGCATTGGATCAGGGCCGGGAGGTATTTGCGATTCCCGGAAGTATCCATAACCCGCTCGCCCGGGGTTGCAATCAACTGATTCAGCAAGGTGCCAAGTTGGTTACCGAGGTAGCTGACATACTGATTGAAATCGAGCCGCAGATAAGAGGTCAGATAGACAGCTTTGATCCATTACTGCGGGCACCATCCGATAGCTCATTGCCGGCACAGACGGATCTGTTTGCGCCGGATTTATCGACAATCGAGCGTGCTATTTTATCTGCATTGGGATATGAACGCAGTGATATCGATGCACTTGCGGAAAAGTTGAACTATCCGGTTGCGGAAATTATGAATGGAATATTCATGCTCGAGCTCAAAGGCATGGTAGAATCTGTGCCAGGCGGTTATAGCCGATTGTCTGCGTAAAACCGTTACCTGTTGAAAAGAGGCTACCTGTATTACCTATGATTGCAAGGAATAAAGCCGTACGGAATAGCGCTGCAATGAGGTGTTCATTGTGTCAGTGATACATCATTTTCAGGTGCTGCGAGCCTGTGCCAGCCTGCGAGAGGGAGGTTTGATCGCGTACCCTACGGAGGCGGTCTGGGGTGTGGGTTGTGATCCTTTCAATTCGGACTCGGTTGCAAGGCTGCTGCAGTTGAAACAGCGGTCGATAAACAAAGGCATGATACTGGTGAGCGGACAGATAGAACACTTTTCCTGCTATATTGCCCCTTTGGCTGAACATAAACAGGCAATGTTGCGAAAGTCATGGCCGGGCCCGGTGACCTGGTTATTGCCCGATCCACTCGGATTACCCGGCTGGATCAAAGGTGAACACGCTAAGGTCGCGCTGAGGGTCAGTGCCCATCCTGCGATAGTCGCGCTGACTGCCCGGTTAGGTGGCCCGATTGTTTCGACTTCTGCAAATCCGGCGGGCAAGGTACCTGCCAGGTCTTCATTGCGGGTAAGACAATATTTTGGCAACCATATTGATTACCTTTTGCCAGGCCCTCTTGGGCAAAGTGGCAAGCCAACGCCGATATACGATATCGAAACCGGTGTCGCGTTACGGACATAAACCAAGAGAGAAAAACGATGACAGTATCCCAGATTGATCAGGTAAAAGCGTATTTACTGAACCTTCAGGATTGTATTTGCGAGGGTCTTGAAAATGAAGATGGCCGCGCCGAATTTTATGAAGATAACTGGCAGCGGGAACAGGGCGGTGGTGGCCGTACCCGTGTAATGAATAATGGCAAGGTGTTCGAAAAAGCGGGAGTCAATTTTTCCCATGTTTATGGCGACGGCTTGCCGGCTTCGGCCACCGGCGCACGGGCTGATCTTGCTGGCAGAAGTTTTCAGGCGACCGGGGTTTCGTTGGTTGTTCATCCGGAAAATCCGTTTGTTCCGATCTCGCACGCAAATGTACGATTCTTTGTCGCAGAAAAAGAAGGTGAAGAGCCGGTATGGTGGTTTGGTGGTGGCTATGACCTGACGCCAGTTTACGGTTACGAAGAAGACTGTATCCATTGGCACCAGGTTGCCCAAAAAGCCTGCGCGCCGTTCGGCGATGATGTCTACCCGAAGTATAAAAAATGGTGTGATGATTATTTTTATTTGAAACATCGTGGCGAGCATCGAGGCATAGGCGGTTTGTTTTTTGACGACCTGAACGAAGCTGGGTTTGATCAATCCTTTGCGATTATGAAGGCGGTCGGCGACAGCTATCTCGATGCCTATCTTCCTATTGTCGATCGTCGCAAGGATCACGAATATGGTGCGCGTGAGCGTGAGTTTCAACTCTACCGTCGAGGCAGGTACGTGGAATTCAATCTGGTGTTTGACCGGGGTACCCTGTTTGGCCTGCAATCGGGTGGCAGAACGGAATCCATTCTGATGTCGTTACCTCCCCTGGTCAAGTGGGATTACAATTGGCAGGCCGATCCGGGTTCCGAAGAAGCCCGATTGACCGATTATTACCTCACCGGAAGAGATTGGATATAAAATCGGCCCCTTTCAGAACAACACGCTTAGGGAGCAAAGAAAAAATGGCGCTTTACGCGGTATTGGGTCACCCGATTGGCCACAGTCAGTCACCACTTATTCATAGCCACTTTGCCCAACAAACGGGCCAGGAAATGCAGTATGTTGCCATTCAGCCGCCGCTGGATGGTTTTGTTGCCGAAGCTGAAGACTTTTTTAGTAAAGGCGGTCTCGGCTTCAATGTGACGGTACCCTTCAAGGAAGAAGCATTCAAGTGGGTGATGCATCTATCTGAACGAGCCAGTCTTGCCGGAGCGGTCAATACGGTGTACCTGAACAGCCAGGGAGAAATCTGTGGTGACAATACCGATGGCATTGGGCTGGTCAGGGATTTAACCGTTAGTCATCAAGTCAGGTTGAAGCGGAAACGTCTTCTGGTTTTGGGTGCCGGTGGCGCGGTTCGCGGGGTGCTCAAACCATTGCTGGACTGTGATCCGGCTGAGTTGGTGATTGCCAATCGTACTCCGGCCAAAGCAGAGGCGCTGGCACGCCTGTTTTCGCCCCATGGTAATATCAACGCATGCAAATATGCTGTGCTATCGGGTGAATTTGATATTATCATCAATGGCACCTCTGCCGGCCTGGTGGGTGCGGTGCCAGCTATTTCCGAACAGGTGGTCGGTTCGCAAACGGTCGTTTACGATATGATTTACTCCGATAAAATCACCGCCTTTAATCAGTGGGCCAAACAACATGGGAGTTGTCAGCAAATCGACGGATTGGGTATGCTGGTTGAACAGGCTGCCGAGGCGTTCGAAATTTGGCGTGGCATTAGACCGGATGGCCAATCTGTTGTCCGCTATTTGCGACAACTGTGAAGACAGGACAAGGCACGATAGTCAAGACAATGGAAAATCGACAGAAGCATTTATCAATAGTTATCGTGCGTTGCAGAGGCTGGCTGAAATGTTCAGGCTAATCGAGAACTTGCCTGTCTCATTTTATACCGAACCGTTCTTAACTGGATATCCAAGACATGAGCGACATGAGTAGTGAACTATTTGTCTGGTTGGGCATTCTTTTTTGTATCACCCAGTCAGCAATGTTTTCCGGTCTGAATCTGGCCTTTTTCTCGTTGAACAGGCTGCAACTGGAAGTCGAATCGAGTGATGGTGATAAGGCGGCCTCCCGTATACTGGCAATGCGAAAGGATTCGAACTTTCTGCTTACGACCATTCTTTGGGGGAATGTGGGGATCAATGTACTGCTGACCTTGCTCTCGGATTCGGTTTTGGCCGGGCTTGCCGCATTTCTGTTTTCGACTGTATTCATCACCATGTGTGGCGAAATCCTGCCGCAGGCGTATTTTTCCCGGAACGCATTGAGAATGGCGTCGGTGCTTTCGCCGATTATGCGCTTTTACCAGATTCTCCTGTTTCCTGTTGCCAAACCGGCCGCCTTGTTGCTGGATGGCTGGTTAGGTAAAGAGGGGACTGACTACCTGCTGGAACGTGACCTGAAGCGTGTGATTCGCAAGCATGTCGAGGCAGAGGAAGCGGAGGTGGATCAAGTCGAAGGGATTGGTGCATTGAACTTTTTGGCGATTGACGATCTTAAAGTCTCCCAGGAGGGAGAAAGAGTCGCGCCGGAATCCGTTATTTGTCTTCCTACCCAAGTCGACTTGCCTATTATACCTGAAATTAAACGCGATCCTTCGGATTCCTTCCTGCAAAAAATCCATGCCAGTGGTCATAATTGGGTTGTTTTGGCTGATGAAATGGGCGAGCCACATTTATTGATGGATGCCGATGGCGCATTGCGAGCGGCATTGTTCGATACCGATCAGCCGTTTGACCCTTATCATTATTGTCACCGGCCCATTATCGTGAAAGACCCGGATGTCACTATTGGTGATGTAATTATTCACCTGAAGGCAAAAGAGTCCAACGATTTGCAAAACGACAGTGCCATCGAGTTCGATGTGGTACTGGTTTGGTGTGAACGACCAAGGATTATTACCGGTGCCGATATTCTGGGGCGGTTATTGAAAGGAATTACCGCACAAATGAAATCGGTCAATGTCACGCCGGTTTTTACCAAAGCGGACAACCCGGTAACCATTATTCACAATGAAGAGCTGCAAAAAGACAAGTACAAATAGAAAAATGTATTGACTCTGTAACAATATGATTTATAACTTGTGCCACACAATTACCAGAACACATATAGGGAATAAATATGGAAAAGAATTTCAGATTGGCCTCGGTGATGGCGACGATACTGCTGGTTGGCTGTGCTACCCAGACCAAATTGAGTGAAAGCGAGGTCGCCGACCGTTACCCCGAACTGGCCTCTTTGCAGGCGTCACTGTCTCAGGCAAACGATGCGCAGGTCAGTTTACTTGCGCCTTCCTTGTACGCCGAGGCGGAAAGGGGGTTTGATAAGGCAGCCGCATTGGCTCGGGAAGGTAATCCAAAAGCTCGCTCTGTATCGGCCAAAGCATCGGACCTGCTGCAACAGGCGGTAGAATCGGCAGCGATTGCAAAAGATGAACTGGCAATGGTTTTAGTGGCGAGAGATCGCGCCATTGCAGCTGGTGCTGATCGACGGTTCTGGAAGAAATTCCGATCTGCTGAAAAGCAACTGGCTAAATTGGGCGATTTGATCGCGAAAGGAAAGCTCCCGGATGTGCGTGAAGACCGGCAAGCTGTAGCTCAACGTTATGCTTCACTGGAGCTGGACTCGCTGAAAACCAATACCGATGCTGAAGCAGCCGATAGGATCAGACAGGCGATTGCGGCAGAAGCGGATGACTACGCGCCAGCGACACTGAAAAAAGCACAAGAAGAGCTAGACTTGTCTCGAAAGGTACTGGAAACGGATCGAACGGCAACAGAAAAAGCGGCTGTGCATGCGCAATTGTCATATTGGTATGCCAATAGAGCACTTCAGGTGACAGAAATCATCAAAGAGTTTAAGCAAAGCCAGATGTCAGATGAGCAGGTAGTACTTTGGTATCAAAAGCAATTGAGTCGCGCTGTGGCGCCTGCGCTGGCAACCCTTGATTTCAGTATGAGCAATAAGGCGTTGATCAATCATATCGCTGAAAAACTGGAGGCATTGAAACAGCGATCGTCTGATATGGTCAGTCAACTGAATCAGACACAAACCGGGTCAGCCAGCCTACTTGCCGAAAAAGAGCTGCAGTACCAGGCGAAGCTGCGGGAAACTGAAAACCGGTATCGTGCGATTCTGGATAGAAAAGACCAAGAGTTAGCCAATCTTAAATCAACGGCAGATGCAAGGCGCAGGTACAGAGAGGAAATCAACAATAAGTTTGTTACGGTACAGGGTCTGTTTGGTGAGAAAGAGGCTGAAGTATTCCGTCAGGGTAACAATGTATTGATACGAGCTTACGGTTTTAGTTTCCCCTCGGGCAAAAGTGAAATTCAATCTGGTAATTTCCCCTTGTTGAATAAAATCATTCAGGCGGTGAAACTGTTTCCAGATTCGGCTATCGAGGTCTCAGGCCATACCGACAATCGTGGCTCCGATTCTCTTAACATGACATTATCAGATGAGCGGGCGCAAAAAGTAGGACGCTTTCTTGTCGATGTTGGTAATATTGAAAGCGAGCGGGTGACAGGTAGAGGCTATGGTAAAGAGAAACCATTGGCACCGAATGAAACTCCAGAAGGCAGAGCGGCCAACCGGCGGGTAGAAATTCTTATTGTGAATCAATAATAACCAGTAAAAACCGGTGATCGGTAAAACCGCGGTGGCTAGCGGGTGACGACGCAGAAAGCTCGATGCAGGTCGAGCTTCCGCCGTTTGCCCGCGCAAAGGCGAACCCGGATTACTGGTTTGTCATATAGCTGTTTTTCAATTTGACATAATTGTTGGCTGTGTAAATGAAGTAGGTCAGCTCTTTTTCTGTTAGCTCCCTAACCCGCTTCGCGGGTGAGCCGGCATAAAGAAAGCCGCTGGCAAGTACTTTTCCCGGTGTTACCAGGCTCCCGGCACCCAGGATGACTTGTGACTCGATGGTAGCACCATCCATAACGATGGCACCCATACCGACCAGCACTTCGTCGTGAATAGTGCATCCATGCAGTAATGCCTTGTGGCCAACGGTTACGTCATTTCCCAGGCTGAGAGGAAAACCTCCGGGATTGTAATCGCTGGCATGGGTAATATGGAAAACCGAACCATCCTGAATACTGCACCTCGCGCCGATGCGAATCCGGTGCATGTCGCCTCGAATAGTTGTCATTGGCCAGATAGAAGAATCGTCTCCAATTTCGACATCGCCTATGATTAACGCCGTTTCGTCAACGAATACTCGTTTTCCTAATTTGGGTGTCATGTCGAGATAACGTCTAATAGTCATAAATAGAATTCCTGGCTAACAGTTCACAGAGAAACTTGGCTTCTATACAGAAATTTTGGAATAATTACCATTCGTATCGATCGTAAACCAATCATCGACTTATGTCAGCCACACAGGACAACTGAATGACTAATCCGTTACTCGATCAAACCCAATTTCCTGATTTTGAACAATTCAATCCGGAAATTGTGGTTGAGTCGATTGCAACCATCTTGAGTGACAATCGAACCAAGATCGGCCAACTCACTCACCTACCCGCTCATCAACAAGCCTTGACCTGGCAATCGCTGGCGTTACCGGTCGAGGAGCTGACGGATCGACTGGACAATGCCTGGTCGGTAATCAGTCATATGAATGCCGTGATGAATACAGATGCGCTTCGAGATGCCTACAATGCGTCGATTCAAAAAGTCACCGAGTATTCGACAGAGTTTGGCCATAATCAAGCGTTGTGGTCGGCCTACAAAACACTGGCTGAAAGTCCTGAGTACGTCGGGCTGTCCCAGGCACAAAAGCAGTCAATCAAAAATATATTGCGAGACTTTCATCTGTCAGGCGTCGACTTGCCGCCTGAAAAGAAACAGCGGTTCTCCGCTCTGAACCGAAAGCTGGCTGAACTCAGTACCCGTTTTTCCAATAATGTTCTGGATGCCACGCATGCCTGGACATTGCATATCACCGATATCGACAGGCTGGCAGGTATTCCTGGCAATGCGTTGAGAATGGCTCAACAGACCGCGCAGAAAAAAGAACTCGAAGGCTATGTATTTACCTTGGATATTCCCAGTTATATGCCAGTGATGGCGTACTGTGATGATGAAGACATTCGTAAAAAAATGTACGAAGCCTATGTCACACGATCCTCTGAGTGTGGACCCAATGCCGGCCAATGGGACAATTCCGCCATCATAGAACAGATTTTGGTCTGCAAGCTGGAATTGGCAACGATTCTTGGATTTAGCAATTATGCCGAGTGTTCATTGGCAAAGAAAATGGCTGACTCCCCCGAGCGAGTATTGGCTTTTCTGGGTGAACTCGCGGATCGATCCCGGCCTTATGCTCAATTGGAAATCACCGAGCTAAAAGCCTTTGCCCGCGAGCTGGGTAAAGCGGACCTGCAAGCCTGGGATCTGGCCTATTACAGTGAAAAGCTAAGACACAAATTATTCGAGTTTACCCAGGAAGATGTCAGACCCTATTTCCCTTTGCCAAAAGTGCTGGCCGGGCTTTTTGAATGTGTTCACCGACTTTTTGATATTGAGATCGTGCCTTTGCCAGAGGTATCCGTTTGGCATCCGGATGTGCAGGTATTCGAAATCAAGAGTCATGGCCAGCGTATTGCTGCCTTTTACCTGGACTTATACGCTCGCGAGCACAAACGTGGGGGCGCCTGGATGGCGAGTAGTCGACAAAGAAGAAGAACCCTCGCCGGACAACTGCAACTGCCTGTCGCTTATCTGACCTGTAATTTTAGTTGCCCTGTCGGTGATCGGCCCTCGTTGTTGACTCACAATGAACTCACCACTTTGTTTCACGAGTTCGGTCATGGCTTGCATCATATGCTGACGCAGGTCGAGGTAAGTGACGTATCGGGTATTTCTGGGGTACCCTGGGATGCGGTAGAGTTACCCAGTCAGTTTCTCGAAAACTGGTGTTGGCAACCGGAGTCGCTCGCTTTGATATCGGGTCATTACGAATCGGGCGAACCTCTGCCAACGGAAATGCTGGACAAAATGCTGAAAGCGAAAAACTTTCAGGCAGGCATGACCATCGTCAGGCAATTGGAATTTGCATTGTTCGATTTCCGCTTGTATCACGAATACAGTGCAAACAACAAGGTCGATGTTTTAACCTTGATCGACGAGGTTCGGGACAAGCTTGCCGTTGTCAAGCCACCGGCATTCAATCGTTTTAGCCATAGCTTCAGTCATATTTTTGCCGGTGGTTATGCGGCTGGTTATTACAGTTATAAATGGGCTGAAGTATTGGCGGCAGACGCATTTTCCCGATTTGAAGAAGAGGGAATATTTAACCCTGAAACGGGTCGCTGTTTCAAACAGTCGATTCTGGAACCAGGCGGCTCTCAAGACCCAATGACCTTGTTTGTCGCATTTCGTGGGCGTAAACCTGAGGTGGCGCCTTTATTGAAACAAAGTGGATTGTGTGCATGAATACGCCCAAAAAAAACCGGCCAAAGCGATTTATCGCAGGTGCAGTGTGCCCTAAATGCGCAGAGATGGACAAGATTTATGTCTATCAGGAAGAGCGGAAAACCTTTCGCGCCTGTATTTCCTGTGATTTTGTGGAAGAGCAGCCTGATCAGGCAGCCTTGGCGCCGATTCCAACCAGAGTCAATCGGGATCCGAATCAAGATAACAATAAAAAAGTCAATACCGTTAAACCGGAAGTGTCGATTATTCAGTCAGTGACGATAGTCGGAGACTGAGCCGACGCCGCATTTTTTTGTCAGTCAGTGTCAGTGACAAAGGTGTTAGGCTCAAATGTCGGGTTCGAGCCAAAGGGTGGGGTCAGGCGTGTTTGCGCGAAAAATGAAATTGAATGTGATTTCGCTCTAGTAATCCTTGCCAATGACTGTGCAGCCAATGCCATGCCTTGTGTTTGGCCTGGTGTATAAATGGATTTAAGTCCAGGTTGTAGTAGCCAGGAAAACTGGCAAGCTGACTTATGGTGATTTGCGTCGCATCGTCTAATTCATTGGCAAAGGGTTCACCAATCAAATGGTGGGCGAGCAAATCGGCCTGAATGGTTTCAATATCGTAAAGATGACTATTTCGAAAGCTTCTGTTGTTGTCATACATTTCTTTGATCAAGCCGTGACACAGGTACGCTTTGATCAGCAAGCCGTCCAGTCCTGTGTGGCGGGGGAAAAGAACCGAAGGCTGAACAAAATAGTCGATAGCCGCGTTGACGAAAGGTTGGAAAAATTCCTTTTCTCCCGCTTCTCGCGCACACGCTTCGACATATTCGATCAATCGGGGCGCCATTTCGATATATTCCACGCTGAAGTCGTAAAGGCAACGTAAAGGATTAACGTCCTGCACCGCTATGATAGGATGGAGATCCTTGCTCTTCTCGGTTAGTGCCGAGACAAAATGACCTGACTTCAGCTCATCCTTTTTGGCTTGCTGAATGATAAAAAAAATTTTTTCTGGACTCATGCAGGTTCCTGCAAAATACTAACCTGACTATATCGATAGTTAATACCCCGGCAGTTCGATAGTTGTGAAATATCTGACTGCGTTTCATTTACAGAGTGTAGATGAGAAAGGCTGAGTCGCTAGTTCGGGATTATGATATTTTGGCATGCTTAGCCAGCCTGAATAGACGAATTGATATAGCGGTGACAGAATAGCGGGAATAGCGTCGTGTATTAGGGGAGTCGTTTATGAAAGTTACAACAAGAATGAGAGTTGTTATCGCTTGTGGTATTGCCATTGCTGTCGGTGTGGTCGTGTCAATGCGGGTATTCCAGGCCGGGCCGGAGTGGGACAAGTTGGCTCAACAAGGTATTTTCCAGGCGAAACCAGCGGAAACCATACAGCCCTTTACGCTTGTGAATCAGGATGGACAAGTATTTACTGAGCAGCAATTTCGTGGTAAATGGTCATTTGTTTTCGTGGGTTATACCTTTTGTCCCGATGTGTGCCCGACCACGCTAAGCGTATTGAAGTCGGTTAGAGCGTTGTTGGAACAGTCTGGAAACGCTGACAATACGGCTTTTGTGATGATTACGGCAGACCCCGAACGTGATACCAGTGAGCGGCTGAAAGCCTATCTATCGTTTTTTCATCCGGATTTTATTGGCTTGACCGGCGATGTAGAAGTGATCAGACCCTTGGCAAAGACGATCAAGGCGGGATTTAAAATTCCCGACCATGCGCCGGGGGAGAGCTATTTTGTCAATCATAGTAGTCATATCAGTCTGATAGATCCATCCGGAAATTCAGCTGCGTTTTTTCAGATGCCTCATGATGCAAAGCAAATTGCAGAGGCATTCTCTGCGATAAAAAAATAGTCGTTATTTAGATAGATAAGCCAAATCAATCTTGGCGTCATTCCCTGGCGTACTGACGGTGGCCGGAAAGTGTCAGTCAGCGAATCCATGTTGTTCACCGGCTGAACATGTTGGATGTAAACTGAAATTGAACTTGGGTAGTGAAAAAATGGAACAGAAGATACTGATTTCTGCGTTGGGGAGTATGAAGGACGGTGTTGTTATCAGCGATGTGAGTTCTTCCAAAAATGCAATTGTTTATGCCAATCCGTCGTTTCTTGCAATGACTGGATACGAGCAACACGAGTTGCTTGGCCAGGGCCCCCGGTTTTTGATGGGTAAAAAAACCCGACCAACGGCGGTACAGGCATTTAGAAAGGCGCTGAACAACCAGCTTGCCTGCCAGGTTATCGTCAGCGCAACTCGAAAAGACGGCGAACAGCGTTGGTTTGAAATAACCGGATCGCCAGTCAAGCTTGGTGACACGGCAACCAATTATTATATCGGTTCGTGTCGGGATGTGAGTGCCAGGGTCAATGCCATGGAAAGCCTGCTGGCGACCGAAATAGCGATTGAAGAACCTGTCAGTGAAGTGAAGCAGGGAACGATAGACCCAATGACCTCACTCTACAGCCGGCGATACTTTGAAGAATATGCCGAGCGGGAGTGGTTGATGATGATGCGGCAACGCCTGCCTATTACGATGATCATGATTGCGATAAAAAATCTCGCCAAGTTGCCTGGTGCCGATGTGTCTGCGCAAACAGTCATGGAAGTCGTTGCCCACGCATTAAATGGCTTATTTAGAAGAGGCACCGACCTGGTCGCCCGATATGACAACAACCGCTTTATTGCCATTTCCGCAGGTATGGGCTGGGATGAGGCCGATATTATCTCGCAGAAGCTGGTTGAACAGCTCGATTCCCTGCTGAAAGACCTGACGGTCGACCCTGATATTGGTTGCCGAGTTGGTCTCACCACATCGATACCAGATGAGGAGCTAGGTGGAATCGATGACTTGATCGAAACCACGACCAGGGCATTGAATGAGGCAATGGCAGCCGATTCGGTGAATTTGATCCGCAAGGAGACCATGCCGATATAAGGCCATCGAGTTCTCACCCTGATTATTCTTCAGGTCTCGTATATCCATCATTGTTCTGGCACCAGTGACGATTTCTGGCAGTTTTGATTGCACAGGTTCGAGCTTGGGTCGATCGTGCCTAATCCCTTCCGGGGTTGTTCTGTATCGTGGTCGGGTATCGAGGGTTTTGTTGTAATTTAGCGCTTTCTATAGCGTACTGGTTCAAAAAGTTACGAAAAGACACTATGGATTAAGTGTCACTTAGGTTATATTTTATACATACGTCTTGCAAACGGGATCAATTACATGGCAGAAATTAACAGCTCGAATAACCTACTTGCGACCGCTCCAAGGTTTTTTACCAACAGGGATCGGGGTGAAGAGCTGCGTGACGGTCGGCAGCAAACCAGCCAGTTTGGCGCACAAAATGAGCCGGCAAACGACAGTATCGATGCCAGAAGCGAGTCTGATCTGGCTGTTCGAGCTGTTCAGGCAGCCAATTCGACCAGTGACTCCAATGCCGCCAGGCGTGAGCAGGAAGCGGTCGATCAGCCGATCCAGCAGTGGTCGCCGGTTGCAGATCAGGGCTCCGGAAGGCTGACCGAGGTAGCGCTTGAACAACAGTTTCAGAGAAGCAAGGTAGATCGCAATGCTTTGGTCGAAGCGGAATCGTCCCCGGGTACAGGGCAGCACAAGGCTGTGCCGGAGGGGTTGATACAAGCAACAGCCGAAGATGCATTGGGGCTCACTATCGACACTGCTTTGTAGCTATCGTAGTTGTCGTTATCCTGGATAAGACAATAACGTTATTGCCGATGCGGCAGTCGCGTGCCGGTGTAGGCGAATGCCGGAATTGGTGCGTCCGCGTCGTAATTCGGGTCTTTGTAGCGTGCCGGGTTCCACTCTGGAAAGTCTGTTTCCAGTTGCTCGAGTTCGCTGGCAGTCGGATCTCGCAAAATTCTACCATTTGGTCCGACCAATGCGCGTTCGAAATCCGATGTAAATATCTCGACCTTGGTGCCGGCATCCGGGCTGGCCCCGTAGTCAATGACAAATTTCAACCTTTTAACTGGTTTATCTATTACGTCGAGATCGATCCCTTCAAAATCCATCCCGGTTGATAAAGTGTATTCGACGCTATCCCGATTTTCAGTCTTATAGTCTTTACTGATGGTGAGACTCTCGGTTTCACTTAGGCTCCAGGACGCAATAACGGATTGCGGAGTCATATAACCAAAAGAGGTGAAGGTTGCAGCGCTGTAAGTGGTGATACTGGCGGCGGCGCTGTAGAAGATATCAGTGGTATCGTTCAGGGTTTCAGGTATTGCACCGGAGCCAAATTCGATGATGGTTCGACTGACGAAAGGCTCATTGCCTTCGCTGGTGACAGGGACAAAATTATAGTCGATGAGGTAGTTAAAGCTGGTTGCATTGCCGTCGCCGTCATCGTCATGGCTGATTTTTACATTTTGGTTGCTGTAGCGACAGCCGATATGGTTTTCGATCGCGTATTCCATTTGACTTCTTGCAAGCGTGAAGTTATTCACCTCATCATTTGCCATTATTTCTTCCATCAAATCAATCGGGTCGCTATAGGATTCGGCGGCACTTGCCGATCCGGTGAAATGGGTTGCCTGTTTGATTTTTTGTTCGAGATGTAAAATCAGTGCTTTTTCCTCAAGTGAAATTTCAGCGCTGGTTGGCTGATACCCTTTCAGAAAATCATCGAACTGGGTTTGATGCAAGTTCGTTTTGGTTACCGCAGTGCCTCTGTCGAGCAAAACCGCTACCGCTGGATTATAACATTGAAGCCCGGCAGTGCGATCCGAGGTATCAGTGCATGCGGATAACAGCACCAAGCCTAAGGTTGTCAGGGCGGGTATTTTTGGTGAGGGCAACCATTTGAATACAGTGTTCTGCATAGCTTGTCTTCGTTCTGTGGTCGTAGTTATATCGATTCTGGACTAAAAACGTCCGGTAATTATTAGCCAGTGTAACCAATAGCCAGTCACTCGATGCAGTGGCCGGTATGGGTATAATCAACAATGCATAAACTGTCAACTGGTTTTGTCGTCGGTTTCTCTCACGGTGGGTAGACAAACAAAAAAACAGGGAACCGGTGCGTTCAGTTCGGGTTATAAAGTTGACCATCTTCAGGGATTTTCAGTAGAGTCGGTTTATTCGGTCTACATTGTCAATTATGTGGGGAATGGGTGTTTTCAAACAGGCAGTGGCTTACTAGGCTTTCTTCGTTAATTCGCGACATATCCGGCATTATATGCTCCCTGGTGTTGGTCGTCGTGGTGTCGGCTGTTTCCGTGTCACTGCAAGCCGCGATGACTGGCACCCAGGAGTCTATGGCAGCGAGTGTCGTTTTGCCTGCCGTTTCGCCGGCCTTTATGCGTGACATTGTGCTGGATGATGAAACCAGGGAGGTAACGATTGATCAATCCATTCGGTATAGCGAGGATGCCAAAAGGCAGTTGACAATAGATGACCTGTTGGCGATTCCCAATCAGCTGTTGTTGGAAAACAAAACTGGTCCGTTTAATATTGGTTATTCTGAATCAGCGGTTTGGCTCAAAATTCCGCTCTACTACACAGGAAAACAGGACAAAAAACTGTACCTGATGGAGTTGGATGTCCCCCTTCTGGATCGAGCGGAATTGTTTATTGTCGCACCGAATGGCAAAGTCCAGACGAGCCACGTTGCCGACTATGATATTCCGCTTGCCAAACGGCTGATTCGGTATCCCAGTTACGTCTTTCCGGTTGAAATCAATAAAGGTGAGAAATTAACGCTCTATCTGCGCGTAGAGAGTGAGTTTTCGATCCACATACCGCTGCGAATTTATACGCCCATCGGGTTTGCGGAGCACGTTTCCATTGTCGAATTGTTTCATGGCATATTTATCGGCTGTATGCTGATTATGATTGTCTATAATTTTTTCGTGTTTATTTCGGTTAGAGAGAAAGCCTATTTTTACTATGTTTTCTATATCACGGCATACTTTATCTTTCTGATGACGGAGCGCGTACACGGTTTGCAGGTCTTTGGCAGCATACCAACGTTGATGCACAAAAAATACCTTGCCCTTTATATTTGGATATCCTGGATTGGTGCCATTACCATGGCGCGATATTTTCTGGACACCGCCAGGCTAATGAAAGGCATGGATGCTATCCTCAAATTGATCATCCAGGCGTCTGTTATCTCTATAGTCATTTCCTTTTTTGCCGACACCAAGGTCACGATTCAATGGGCCGTGTTCGCCCCGTTTTTGTATACCTTGATAATCAGTTATGCCGGCTATGCGGCCATGTCCAAAGGCTTGCATGGGGCAAACCTGTATTGTCTGGCATGGGTTCTGAATTTTAGCGGGGCGGCGGTATACGGGCTGACTGTAACAGGGTATTTACCCTATAACGTTTTCACGGCCAGCTCGCCACAGATAGGTATTGTTTGCCAACTGATCTTTATTTCCTTTGCCCTTGCGGACCGTATAAAAACTGCTCAAAAACAAGCGCTGGAGGCGAATACAATGGCCATGCTGCATTTGCAGCGTTACCAATCGCTGTTCGACAATGCGGTGGAAGGCATCTACCAAATGTCACTGAATCGGCGCTTTATCGAAGCCAACCCTGCCATGGCGCGTCTGTTGGGATATGCCTCTCCGGCCAGGATGATGGAAAAGGTGACGGACGGGATTCAGGCGTGCTATCTGGAAGAAGCAGATCGTACACGGGTGACCCGAACTCTCGAATCCGGTCAGAACGTGGAGGCAATCGAGGCATGTTATCAAAACCTGGAAGGAAATTTGCGCTGGGCGGAGTCTAAAATTCAAATTATCTATGATGAAAATGGTGATCCATCCCACCTGGAAGGGTCATTCGTCGATATCACAGAAAAAAAGGAAAAAGAGACTTACCAAAAAGAGCGGGAGCAGGATCGTATGCAGCGGCAGGTCGCTGAAGCATCTGCGTCAGCGAAAAGCCAGTTTCTGGCCAATATGAGCCATGAAATTCGTACGCCCCTGACCGCCATTATCGGTTACGGCGAATCGTTGCTAGAAGAGGAACTTACCGAGGTAGAGCGACAAAAATCGGCAGAAACCGTGGTTCGCAGTGGCCGCCATTTGCTCAAGCTGATCAATGATATTCTTGATCATTCCAAGATCGATGCAAATAAGTTGCAAGTCGACATCATTCCGGTTCCTTTGTTGGAAATCCTGGCGGAAGTACGCGCCTATTTCGCGCCGAAGGCGACGCAAAAGTCGTTGCAGTTTTCTATTCAATATGACTTCCCTTTGCCGGAACAAATTCAGACAGACCCAACTCGATTTAAGCAGATACTGATTAATCTGTGTGGCAACGCGCTTAAATTCACTGAAAGAGGCAGCATTCGAGTTGGTGTTCGTTGCGATAAAGACAAAGAAATGCTGTTTGTAAAGGTGACAGATACCGGCATTGGCCTGAAACCGGAACAAATGTCTCGGCTATTTGATCCATTCGCTCAGGCCCGCCCCTCTATAGCGAGGGAATATGGTGGCACGGGCCTGGGATTGACCATTTCGAAAAAACTGGCAGAGATGCTGGGTGGCACGATTCGGGTAGCCAGCACTTATGGTCAGGGAAGTGAATTTGAAGCGTCGATTTCGACCGGCGCCTTGACGAATCGGAAATTTATTCAATATGGCACTGAATTGTCCGGGAGTCAGACTCAGGTTCGTATCGTGCAAGCACCGCAGTTGAGTGGCCGGATTCTTTACGCAGAAGACAATGAAGTGAACAGGCGGTTGATTGACCAGTTGGTCAGTAAGACCGGCGCGAAAATCAAAATGGTAGTGAACGGAGCCGAAGCGCTGAAAGCGGCGACTGACGAGCAGTTTGACTTGATATTGATGGATATTCAAATGCCTGTAATGGATGGCCGGGATGCCGCCCAGGCTATCCGAAAAAGTGGCAATCGAACACCTATTGTGGCGCTTACCGCCAATATCATGGCAGAAGATCTGCAAGAGTATCAGGAAGTGGGCTGTGTAGAATGTTTGTCCAAGCCGGTCGACAAGGCGCGCTTTTACACGGTGTTATCCCGCTACTTGAAAACAGTTGATCAGCGACCGAACTTGCCTGTAGAGCGGGCCGATCGACATCCGCCTGAAATGGCAGGTTTCGATGCGGCAAAAATGTTGCCTCAAGTGGATGATCGTCGGCCGGAGTATGCGCTCACTGTAAGCGATTCAAAAGAAAACAAAGAACTGAGGGTAATTGTTGATCACTTTGTTCATTCACTTCCGGATCAGGTAGCTGCATTGCGTGCGCACTCAAAGGACAACAAGTGGTCTGAAGTGAGAAAAATCGCTCATCAGCTTAAAGGGGTTGGTAGCTCGCTTGGATTTCCCGAACTGACAGAAAAAGCGAAACGAGTGGACATCGCAATCAAGCAAGAGCAAGCGGATTGCTACCCTGAATTAGTTGAAAGCGTAGTGGACGAATTGGAAAAAATTGTTGACAGTTATGGTTTATCCGGGATGATAAAAGGCGATCCGACAGCCGGTATTGAGTGACAGATTGTCGCCACTCCTGATAAAACGGGGGGAACTTGTTGTATTATAAACGATAGATCTTCGCTGCTCCGGGAGCGATCAACGCACCAATTGCGCCAGGTGAATCGAATGAAAAAAATATCAGAAAAGGAAAGTGAAAATTTAGCGGTTAACCTAATGTACGGCACATACTCGGATGTGTTGTTTATTCTGTTTCCATTTGTTGTTATTGCACTGCAGCGACTATGGAACAATGAAGGAATCGAAATACTCAAACACCCTGATTTATCCGTTGCCGCTGTTATTATTGCTGGCATGAGTGTCGGCAAGTTCGTTATTGGTCTGGTCAGTGATGCTCGGCTGAGCCAATACCGGGAACGTATCGTTTTTTTTATTGCCGTTACCTTGTTTTTTGTTATGGGGCCTGCTTTGATCTTGATTACCAAGATGATTGGCGCCGAGGAAGTGCCGAAGTTTGTGGTTTTCGTCCAGCCCATTTTGTTGATTGTTGCCATTTCGGTGTATACGATCGCGATAGGAGTGAGTAAAACCATGGGTGTCGTCGAAGACGAACAGGAGCAACCGGAGCATAAATCAGTTGTACCTGATGCCGGATTACCTGAGCCTCTTAAAATCCAATCGCAGGAGTCTTCCAATACATCATGATGGTGAACCGTTGAGTATCAGATCAATCAGTTCTGAATGGCTTTCCACGTGAGATGCAGAATCAGTGCATCATTGGCAGCCCGGTGGGTGTCAATATCAAATTCTTGAATAACGGATTTTCTGGCACTTTGCCAAAGCAGTATTTGATCTTCAGAGAGCAGGCTGGCTATGCTCTCCAGGCGAAACGCCGGTTGCAGTTTTGCCGCCTTGAATAAACGATGTAGCCAAAACAGATCGAAAGTCCAGGCATCACAGTAGACAATACCATCAATTTTTTCATTGAGTATTTCTGCAACGCGCGTCAAACAGGTGCCTTTTTGATCCAGCGACTGTCGTGAAATACGATGCACTTGTTCGGCCTTTGCAGACCAGTCGTGCCACAAAAAATGCGGTTTGATCAACCAGCTTAGTGGCTTGCCGTTCGGTGGGCACAGGCCCGCTTCGATTGGGTAACTTTCAATTAGACTGAGACTGGACGCTTCGAAATCTATAAATGTTGGCTCCACGTTTTATGCCTGATTCTTTGAATATTATTATTATAAATGAAACTAACAGTCCCATTATAACCCGTTTGGCTGGGTTCGGCATGTTACAATATTGAAACAATTCCGCTAGACTGATCCGGTTTTGTGCAACTATTCTGTTCAACCAGAGCGGGGGCCAAGCATGCAATTTTCAGAAAGTGTATCCCGAAATTCTCCAGAAAAAGTGGTAGTTATCTATTCTGGTGGTATGGACTCTTTTACCCTGCTACATCAATGCCTGAATGTCGGGCAGAGTGTGTATGCCCTTTCCTTTGACTACGGCCAGCGGCACCACAAGGAGCTGCATTATGCCCGCAAGGTGTGTGACGAGCTGGGTTTGTCGCATAAAGTGGTGGATATCCATGCGGTCAATCAACTGTTACTCGGTTCTTCGTTAACGGATGATATTGCCGTACCGGACGGTCACTATGAAGAGCAGAGCATGAAGACCACGGTCGTGCCCAACCGAAATATGATTTTGCTTTCGTTAGCGGTAGGTTATGCCGTATCTATTGGTGCAAGTGCAGTTTACTACGGCGCGCATGGCGGTGATCATGCGATCTACCCGGATTGTCGCCCCGAGTTTATCGAGAAAATGAACGCGGTTTCGCAGATAGCCAACTATGAACCTGTCGCTATTCGCGCGCCCTATTCAGGGATAGATAAAACATCGATACTCAAAGCAGGTCTGGCGCTGGGTTTGGACTACGGCAAGACCTGGACTTGTTACAAAGGGTTGCAAAATGCTTGCGGCAAGTGTGGCTCTTGCACTGAGCGGCTGGAGGCATTCAGTCGAAATGGCTTGCCAGACCCGTTATCCTACATTGAATCCGCCTCCCGTTGATTGTCAGTATTGGAGTGAATTTTGCAGTGCGATATTTTTATCTTATGTGTTTATAACAGGCTATTTTATCTAACGTCTCGCTATGTATAAAGTAAAGGAAGCGTTCTACTCATTGCAAGGCGAAGGTGCCCAGACAGGGCGCCCGGCGGTATTTTGTCGTTTCAGCAAGTGCAACCTGTGGAATGGTCGAGAGCAAGATCGTGCGCGTGCTGTTTGCAAATTTTGTGATACTGACTTTGTCGGTCAGGATGGTCAGAATGGCGGAATATTCGAGACGGCCAAGCAACTGGCTGATCAGCTTGTCGGCCTTTGGCCGGATATGACCGAAGGCAAACCCTATGTGATTTGTACCGGCGGTGAGCCGTTGCTGCAACTGGATGACAAACTGATCGAACAGATGCATCTGGCCGGATTTGAAGTCGCCGTTGAAACCAACGGCACCTTGCCTCTGCCAGAAGGACTCGACTGGGTTTGCGTGAGTCCAAAAGGCGGCTCGAAACTGGTGGTACGGGCTTGTAATGAAGTGAAGCTGGTTTATCCTCAGCCGGACTTGTTACCTGAGCAGGTGTTGGGAATCGATGCTGACTATTACTTCCTGTCGCCAATGGCCTCGCCAATTTGTCTGAGTTCGGAAGACGGCGCGAAAAAGGTCAACACGGAACGGGCGTTAGCCTACTGCCTCGCCAATCCAACCTGGCGTCTCACCTTGCAAACGCACAAAATTCTCGAAATTGACTGATCCAGGCCGCCGGCAGCGTGACGCGTGCCAAAGCCGAAGTTTAGCTTGCTGTTTTTTGAGCGGCCTGGTTGAAAAAAGGAAAAATACCATGCTGACATTACGCGATATAGTGCGCAGTGGTCATGTAGTCAGGTGGAGTAGTGTTAAACACGGTCGTCCTCAGTACTTGGCAGAACATCATTACATGGTCACTATGATCGCCCGGGCGCTGGCTCGTCGAATTTTAACTCCGCAATATTACACGCCTGAAAATCAGATTTTGTTGGTGGATTATTGCCTGAATCACGATTTGCCCGAATTGATCGCGGGTGATTTGCCTTCGGTCACCAAACGTAAACTGGAAATGATGTTGACTGAAAAGTCGGATGTGTTTAAAAAACTGGATTATGAGATACACCCCCCTTTGCGTAAGCTGGATGACAAAATCCAAGGCACGCCTCTGGCAATCATAGCCAAACTGGCAGACTGGGCGGACGCCATTGTTTATATTCAGCAAGAAGGCGCGGGTAATTTCGAGGTCAAGATCGCTCGTCAAATACTCGATGCATTTATTGACAGCATGCCATCCGGTCTGGCTGACAAAGACGAAATGCAAAACGCGATGGCGTCATTTTATGAGCGACCGATTTCTCACACGCATGGAATAGAGCTCAAGTTAAAGAGAGCCTATCAGGATAAAGTCAACAATGCAGCGAAAGCGTTTCCAGAATATACCTGGCAAGAGGCAAATAGTGTTTTAAGCGAGCTTCTGGAAGGAGAAGACGCGCAAATCAAGTTTGAGTATGAATGATCCAAGCCGACGAAAACGTTAGCGCCAGGTGTTGTACCGGTTTCAATCGAATTAGGTTGTGCGCTCTAGAATACGGCGTTACTTTTTGAATATTCAAACGAGCGTTTGAAGAGGGTGACGTCTGCACATTTGGTCTGAGGCCGGGCGTACGAATGGAAAAGTTGCTAATGGAGGTGTTGATATGAAACTAAAAAAGGTGGCCGATACTACACTGGATCAGTTAGATACTATTGGATACAGGCTTGAAGCGCTTGGCATTACTGACAGCTTTAATCGTCATAATTGTATCGCGTACTTGATGAGCGAGCAGCAAAAGCTCAAGGGCGAAATGGATAGTATTCAGGCCCGTATTGGCAGTCGCAAAGTGCAAGTGGAAAAGGTGATTGGTAAAGCCGAGAAGCTGGTGCAAGACGGCATTGATCTGGCTCTTGCGCCTGCTCGTTATACTTTGGACTCAGTTAGGCGCGTTATCTAGCATGGGTCTTTGATTTCGCTTTTGAATGGCGGGTATTTCCACCTTCTCGCTCAGAGGAGGTCGGATACCTGCCTTTTGGGGTTGGCGGTCAGCGTTGAGTTTGTTGTGGGCTTCAGTATCCCGTTATTGTTTTGCTGCAGGGATGCCGGGGAGGGTGTTTTTTATTCGTCGCAGGTTTACTGGTAGGCAAGGGATCACTACGTCCACTGCCAGGCCAGGGTCGTTGTCGCTGAGGTTGATTTTCGCATCGTGCAGGCTGGTTATTGCAGAAACCAGACTGAGGCCCAGGCCGTTTCCAGGTTCTGACCGGCCTTTTGCGACGCGGTAGAAGCGTTGGAATACTTTTTCTTTTTCATTGTCTGGAATACCTGCCCCCGAGTCTGCCACTCTAAAGCTGGCAGTATCACCTTCTTTTTTGACGGTAACGACAATGTTTCCATGCTCTGGTGTGTATTTGATGGCATTGTCAATCAGATTGCTTATGGCTTGGAAAATAAGGTCTTTATCACAGGTGATTACCACATCCGTACTTCCCGTCAGTGATAGGGTCTGGCTTTTTTCCTCGGCCAGCACATCATAAAATTCGATGGCATCGCCAATTAGTTCGTAAAGGTTGACGTTACTCAGATGGGTTAATTTGCCGCCAGATTCGAGCCTTGCGATGCGAAGGAGTGCATTGAAGGTGCTTAGCATATGGTCAGCTTCGGCAAGTGCTTTACCGACCTCTTCTTTCCCCTCAGGTGTTCTGACTGCCAGTCGGGTGTTTTCCAGTTGATTGCGCAGTCGGGTGAGTGGGGTTTTCAGGTCGTGGGCAATATTATCTGAAACATGCCTCACTCCCTCCATTAGTTGAACGATTCGATCAAGCATCATATTTAGATTGTCGGCCAGTTGATCGAAATCATCCTGGGTTCCGTGTGTCGGAATTCGCAACGCAAGATTTCCATTCATAATTTTTCTGCTGGTGGCATTGATGACTTCGATGCGCCGCATCGTGCTGCGCGTCATCATAATTCCGCCAATCATCGCCAGTGCCAATGTGATGCCGAGTCCCCAACTCAGTGCCCGTTCGATGAGATTTCTAACTGTCATTAACTCCTGAACATCTCGCCCGACCAGCAGTGGAAGTTCGCTGTGGACAATAAATACACGACCCCGAATGATGCGTTTGCCACTGATCGGATCATTCGGGTCTTCAATGATAAAATTGATCCAGCCATCTTGCGCAAGCACTTCGTCAGGCCATCTGGCTAAATTTCCGGCAAGTTTGACTCTCTTTCTGGAGGTGAACAGGTAGATTGATTTGCCGGTAGGGTTTCTGTTGACTCGTTCGCGGATGACGCTGACCAGACCGTTCAGCCCGGTTCGGCGGTATTGCTCTGCCAGTCCGAGTACTTCTGCTTCGATGGTTTCATCTGTTTGATCCGACATGTAGCCGGCTGTCGCCCAGTAAATAAAACCCAAAAGAATAAAAACCGAGGTCGCAAACAGAGCCATATAAACGATGGCTAGCTGAAAAGTAGAGGTGCGAATTAATCTATTTACTTCCACGTAACGAGTAGCCTGCGCCTCTGACCGTATGCAGCAGCGGTTGCTCAAAGCCTTTGTCAATTTTTGCGCGTAAGCGACTGATATGAACGTCAATGACGTTGGTTTGCGGGTCAAAGTGGTAGTCCCAGACGTTCTCAAGCAGCATGGTTCGAGTGACCACCTGACCGGCATGACGAACCATATATTCGAGCAGCCGAAATTCGCGAGGCTGCAGGTCGATGTTTTCGCCGGCTCGTTTGACGGTTCTGGAAAGCAGATCCATTTCCAGGTCGGCTACAGAAAGTTCAGTGACAGATTCCGTCGATGACTTGGATCGACGAACCAGAACCTCCAATCTGGCTATCAGCTCGGAAAATGAAAAGGGCTTGGTTAGATAGTCATCGCCCCCTCCGCGGAGTCCCTCAACCCGGTCATCGACATCACCTAGTGCACTTAGAATCAGTACCGGGGTCTGGTTTCCCGCTGCACGCACCCCTTTGATAATGCTCAGGCCATCCATTCCAGGCAACATTCGATCGATAATCATGACATCGTATGATTCGCTTACCGCCAGGAAAAAGCCATCTCTGCCATCAGCGGCCTGATCGACATTGTAATCGGATTCTTTCAGGCCCTTGACGAGGTAGGATGCCACGTCTTTATCGTCTTCGACAACCAGTACTTTCATGTGTTTCCTTTGCCTTGGATAACTAACTCAGGTGCCCGACTATGTCACAATCGAGATGACTTACATACTAACTCAAAATTACGATCTGGTAATGATTTTTGTTGCTATGCCGTTGTCGATAGCCAAGTCAGGCTCGCCTCGGTCGTGGTGCTGGGGCGATATTCGGCGCTGACCCAACCCGAATAGTCCAGGCGATCCAGTTGCCGAAAAATCTCCAGCAGATTGATTTCCCCGGTGCCTGGTTCATGACGCCCCGGGTTGTCAGCAAACTGGATATGGCCAATTCTGGGGAGCAGGCGTTCGATGCTTTTTAACAGGTTCCCTTCCATAATCTGCATATGATAAATATCGTATTGCAGGTAAAGGTTGTCGCAGGCGGCGGCCTGGATAAGCTCCATGGTGCGGTTTGAGTCGCTTAGAAAAAAACCTGGCATATCCACTTTGGTATTGATGGGCTCGATCATCAGCTTGATGTCATGTTGAGCCAATAGCTTGGCGGCATAGCTGACATTTTCGACCATGGTGTCGAACGCCGTGGTGTCCGATGTGGTTTCGGGCTTGATGCCTGCCAGGCAGTTCAATTGCTGACAGCCCAGTGTGTTTGCGTATTCTATCGCGAGAGTGACACCTTCTCGAAATTCGGCGTGTCGTAGCGGGTCACAGGCGATGCCGCGATCACCTGCCGCCCAATCACCAGCCGGCAGATTGAATAGCACCTGCTCGAGCTGGTTATCGCTAAGTCGTTGCAAGATGGCTTCGGCTGACCAGGCATACGGAAACAGGCACTCGACCCCCCTGAATCCCATTTTTGCGGCCAGTGCAAAGCGATCGAGAAAAGGCGCTTCATTGAATAACAGGGTCAGATTGGCGGCAAATTTCGGCATCTTTAGTTCATCCTTGTCTGGTTCAGTCGCTCCAGTTGCAGAAGCAGGCTGCTGTGATCGAGATCCGAATTGCCTGATGCGCAAAGTGCCTGGTACTCATCGTACACTTGCTGGGTCAGTGGAAGTTCGAGGCCGTTGCTGCGGGCCTGGTCCAGAATCATGCGCAAATCTTTCAGTTGTAGACTCGAGCGAGCACCTGGCTTGAAATCCCGATCGATCATTCTTTGGCCGTGTAATTGCAGAATTTTGCTATTCGCAAAACCGCCCAATAAAGCGTCTCTGACGGCTGCAGGGTTTGCGCCGCCTTGTGCTGCGAGCAAGAGCGCCTCACTGACGGCACCAATGGTAATGCCGACTATGGCTTGGTTGGCCAGCTTGGCGAGCTGGCCTGATCCGTTGGGGCCAATGTAAGTGGCTTTGCCCAGGTGATCAAACACGGGCTGCGCGGCCTCGAATGCGGGTTTCTTGCCGCCCACCATAATCGCCAGAGTGGCTTGCCTGGCCCCGATCGTTCCCCCCGATACTGGTGCATCGAGATAGTCGGCCTTCATTTGTTCGACTATTGTGCCGTGATAACGGGCCATTTCGGGAGCAATAGAGCTCATATCAATCACCAAAGTGTTGGGTTTTATGGCGTCAATTGCGCCGGATTGATAAAGTAGCTGATCCACGACAGCCCCGTTTTCCAGCATGGTAATGATAATTTCGGCTTCGCTCACGGCTTCGTTGACAGAGTTGGCGATAGTGGCTTGATCTGCAAACGCCAGGGATTTTTGTTTGGTTCGATTCCAGAGTGTCAGTTTGAAATCGCCGTTAAGCAAATTTTGCACCATCGGTTTTCCCATCAGGCCAATGCCGATAAATGTCAATTTTGGGGTCATAGTTGATTCCGGGTATCTGGTAGTAACATCAAAAAGCCGCCAGAGCAGGCGGCTTTTTGATTGTAAATTGACTGGCACAACATCGGTCTGAAATTTGCCATGCATCGTGCCATTGCTGAAAAACTAGCTTTCCATATGAACTCTGACTTTTTTCATTGCATTTTTTTCGAGTTGACGAATCCTCTCGGCTGAAACGCTATATTTTGCAGCCAGGTCATGCAGCGTGGCTTTTCCTTCACTCAACCAGCGTTGCTGAAGAATGTCCTGGCTACGTTCATCCAGTGTCGCAATTCCATCGAGCAATCGGCTGTTTGAATCCTCTGTCCAGTTTGCACTTTCCAGTTGCCGGGCTGGATCATATCGCCTGTCTTCCAGATAGTGTACCGGTGATTGAAAGGCGTGATCGTCGTCGTCATCGACACCTGCATCGAATGCCGTATCATGAGCGCTCAGGCGACCTTCCATTTCGCGTACTACCTTTGCTTCCACACCTAAATCTTCGGCGACCGCGTTTACTTCATCGTTGGTTAGCCAGGCCAGTTTCTTTTTTGCCCCGCGCAAATTGAAGAAGAGCTTGCGCTGAGCTTTGGTGGTGGCCACCTTGACGATGCGCCAGTTCTTCAAAATAAATTCATGGATTTCCGCTTTTATCCAATGCACGGCAAAGGAGACCAGGCGCACACCATATTCGGGATTGAAACGCTTGACGGCCTTCATCAAACCGACATTTCCCTCCTGCACCAGATCTGCCTGGGACAGGCCGTAGCCTGAATAGCTCCTGGCGATATGAACGACGAAACGCAGGTGAGACATGACTAACTGCCTCGCCGCTTCGATGTCATTTTCATCATGGAGTCGATGAGAAAGCGCTCGCTCTTCTTCGGCTGTCAACACAGGAATACCGTTTACAGCCTGAATGTAAGACTCCAGGTTTTGCCCCGGTACCAGCATATCGACCGGTTGCAAGCTTGTTCCCATTGATATGTACCTCTAGTTTCGTTTCGTCATTGCATTGCCAACGCAATGCGTTTCTGATCAATCACCAAGCCAGCCAATTATTATGGGGTCAAAATTCGAGATATCAACCCCATGATAACTCAATATGTGTCAAATGATAACCTGACAGGCATTGTCATTATGTTCAACTATATTTCAATATGGCCTATTTGCAAATTAACGATGGGTAAATGTCGGGTCGGCTGATTCAGGCAAGACGGGATTTAAGGTTCGATATCGGCAAGATGTCGGCTGACTGCGACACGAGATCCTAGCCAGCCAAGCAAACTGCCGAGGATCAGCAAGGTACTGGTGGTCTGAAAGTCAAGTCCGGATAAGCGGAAGTCACTGGCATAAAGCTCGGCTATTTCTCGCACCGGTCCATTGAGTCCAAATACCGTCATTTCGATTAAGGCGGTCGCGACAATGCCGCCGCCCAGGCCAATCCACAATCCGCCGTATAGAAAAGGGCGACGTACAAAGGCATCGGTGCCTCCCACCAGCTTGATGATTTCAATCTCTTCTTTTCGGCTCTCGATAAGCAGGCGAACAGTGTTTCCGACTACCAGAATGACAGCGATTGCAATCAGCAAGCCCAGGCTGAGGACAAATTTTTCGATCAAGGCGGTAAAAGAGAACAGTCTTTTCACCCAGATCAGATCGATTTCGGCGGCGTCGACATCAGGCAGCGTCATTAGTTGTTGTTTCAATTGTTCGATCTGATCGGCCGTGGTCAGATGTCTTGACGGCGTTGCAACAATGATGTCGGGTAGCGGGTTGATTTCCAGGTACTGAACCGCACTGGCAATACTGGATGAGCTTTGCTTCAGGTTTGCCAGGCCCTGTTCCCGGGTGATCAGCCTGGCTTCAGCTATGTGCGTGTGTTTGCGCACCTGATCGAGCAGGCCAAGCCGGCCGTTCTGATTTATCTCTTGATCCAGATAGAGGGTGATTCGAGGCTCCTTGTCCAGCTTTGCAACCACCTGCTGAATATCCGCCAGGAAAAGCAGAAAAAATGTCGGTAACGCCAGCGCGACACCGATGACAGACCAATTGATCAGAGTCGAGAACGGAGTTTGAATCAGTCGGTCAAGGCTGTCCCGCATCACCAGTTTATGGTGACTCAAATAGCTTTTGAGTTCCGAGTGCCTGGGTGCGCGGGAAGCCCCGGAGACTTCGGGCGAGTGATCTGGGTCGGTCAAGGGGCTGCTCCGTCGGGTTCGATGACGCCATTACTCAGGGTCAGTGTTTTCTTTTTCAGATGTGAAATAAGAGCCAGGTCATGCGAGGCGATAAGTACAGTAACGCCAACCTGGTTCAATTGTTCGAATAAGTGCATGATGTCTGAAGATAAATCCGGATCGAGGTTGCCTGTGGGCTCATCTGCCAGCAGCAGTGGGGGTTTGTTGACTATGGCCCGGGCAATGCCTATTCGCTGTTGCTCACCGCCGGATAGCTGCAGTGGATTGAAGGTTTCCCGATTCAGCAGACCCACTTTGTCGAGAGCCGCCCTCACCCGGCGACCGGCCTCTCGCTCCGGTGTGCCGGTGATGCGCAACGGAAGCGCGACGTTATCGAATACGGAACGGTCAAATAGCAGCCTGTGATCCTGGAATACAACCCCGATATGCCTGCGGTAATAGGCAATTTGGCGGCGATTGATGGCTTGCAGTGGCTTGCCGGCGATAATGATACGACCGTTGCTGGGCCGCTCCATCAGCATAATGAGTTTCAACAGAGTGCTTTTACCTGCCCCTGAGTGGCCAGTCAGAAATGCCATTTCGCCACGGTTCAGCCTGAAACTGATATCCCGGAGAGCCACCTGGTTGCCCGGGTACATTTTTGCAACGTGCTCGAAAACAATCATTTTACCGTACGAGAGCTCTTTGGTCTGTCTCGCTTCCCCCTTTACTTACGCTGGTCTGGGTACATTGCAGGCTGTCAAAATACACTGTTTCAGACTTTGCCTGGAGTTTTCGCTTGAATCGGGATAGAACGGTCAATTTTCAAACAGAGCGGCCACAAACTCGCCTGAATGGAATGGGCGTAAATCGTCGATTTGCTCCCCCACGCCAATATAGCGGATGGGCAGGTCAAATTGTTTGGCGATCGCGAAAATAATTCCGCCTTTAGCGGTTCCGTCCAGTTTGGTCAGTGCGATGCCGGACACACCGACCGCTTCCTTGAACAACTTGGCCTGGCTCAGCGCATTTTGTCCGGTACCGGCGTCGAGTACAAGCAGAACTTCGTGTGGTGCGCTGCCATCGAGTTTTTTGAGTACCCTCACGACTTTTTCCAGTTCTGCCATTAGATTGTCCTTGTTTTGCAGGCGTCCCGCTGTATCGGCGATAATGACATCGCAGTTTTTCGCTTTTGCCGATTGCACCGCATCAAAGATGACCGATGCACTGTCGGCCCCTGTGTGCTGAGCGACTACCGGCACAGTGTTGCGTTGCCCCCATACTTGTAACTGTTCGACTGCTGCCGCTCGAAATGTATCGCCGGCTGCCAGCATAACTGATTTGCCCTCATTCTGGAATTTTTTCGCCAGTTTGCCGATGGTGGTGGTTTTACCGACCCCATTGACGCCAACGACAAGCATTACGAAGGGTTTGCTGGCCTGATCGATTGCAAGTGGTCGCTCGCTGGCACGGAGCAAGTCGGTTAATTCGTCTTGCAACGCTTGGTTGAGCTGAGTCGCATCAGACAGTTGCTGACGTTCCAGTTTATCGGTGATACTGCCAATAATCTGCTGTGTTGCCGCCATGCCTACGTCGGCGGTGAGCAGCATGGTTTCTATTTCTTCCAGAAGATCCTGGTCAATGGTTTTGCTGCCGAGGATCAGATTGGACAGATTTTGTGTCAATCCGCTACGGGTTTTCGATAACCCTTGTCGGATACGTTCCATTACGGATAGTGAAACGGCTTCCGGGGCGGCCGGCGGGGTGGTTTCGGTAGCTGGCGAATCAGCTTTTTCCGTTTTCTCTGCCAATGTCTGACTGGTTGCTGAGTCAACCTTGGGGCGCTGTGCCACTTTTCGGTATCTGGGGATTCGGGTTTTCGACCTGACCAGATCGAAAACGAAGATAACCGCAAGCAATCCGGAAAGAGCGATAAAAACAAGTTCAATATTTTGCATAACTAGGTCAACTTTGGTAATTCTACTTTAATGATTCGGCTACATTTACAGGGTTATGTGTTATACGGTCATCCGATAGCCTTTCCTGCGCGCCTATGGATGCAGTGCAAGTCGGTTGTCCTCGGCTATTCTAACGCCCGAATTGTACACAGGGAATTGTACACAGGCCAAACACCTTTTAATATGATCCAAAGGAGTTTGGGTGAATGTGTATGGCTAAACGTAAACCAAAAAATGCCACTAAAGTGAGAACCAACGCCAAGGCTGGCAGTTGCCTGGTCAGAATTATCGGTGGCGAGTGGCGAAGTCGGCGGTTGTCATTTCCTGCTGTAGATGGTTTGAGGCCCAGTCCGGATCGGGTGCGGGAAACACTGTTTAACTGGCTGATGGAATCGGTATATGGTGCCAATTGTCTGGATCTTTTTTGCGGTAGCGGGGTGTTGGGGCTGGAAGCTTTGTCCAGAGGGGCTGGCCGACTTACGGCTGTCGACGCGAATGCGCGAGTGGTCGCTCAGTTGCTAGACAATCTGGCAACGCTGAACTGTGACAGGGCGAGAGTGTTGCAGGCAGATGCATTGCAATGGCTGGTCAGCCCGCTCGCTCGACAACCCGAATGGTCGCCTTTTGATCTGGTTTTTCTGGATCCGCCATTCAGGCAATCGCTGTTGAACAAAACCGTTGCATTGCTTGAGCGGCGCAATGTGCTGGCAGATAATGCAAAAGTCTATATTGAGTGCGAACAGGAACTGGATCTGCACCTGCCCGGGCACTGGAAAAAGTGCAAAGAACAACGGGCGGGCCAGCTATGTTATCGACTGTATACCGTTTCTCAGGAGAGTGCACTTGCCTGAATTGCCCGAAGTAGAAACGACGGTTTGCGGGATTCGCTCTCATATCGAGCAAGCGAGAGTGATTCGTTGTATTGTGCGTGAATCCAGATTGCGTTGGCCTGTGCCAGTAGAGGATCTGGCCAGCGTGGTAGGCTGTGTTGTCGAAGGAGTCTTGCGGCGGGGTAAATATATTATCCTCGAAACGGCTAACGGCAGCTTGCTGTTGCATCTTGGCATGTCGGGGAATTTGCGCGTATTGACTGGTAGCGATGAGCCTGTCAGGAAGCATGATCATATTGAAATTATGTTCGATAATGGCGCAATTTTGCGTTTTAACGATCCCAGACGCTTTGGCGCATTGCTCTACACCGAAAAGTGGCAGACCCATTCCCTGATTGCCCACCTGGGGCCGGAGCCTTTGACTGATAACTTTGATCTTGACTACCTTTATGCAAAAGCCAAAACAAGAACCAGTGCCATAAAAACCATTATCATGGATAGCCAGGTGGTCGTGGGGGTCGGCAATATTTATGCGAACGAAGCCTTGTTCCGGGCGGGTATTCGACCCTCTCGAAAAGGCGTCAATATCAGCAAGGCGCGTTACCTGAGACTGATCGATGCGATCAAGCGGGTGCTGGAACAGGCGATAAGGCAAGGCGGCACCACATTGAAGGATTTTGCCGATACCGAGGGTAAGCCGGGTTATTTCAGGCAGAGCCTGCTGGTGTATGGCAGGCAGGGTTTGCCTTGTTTTGCCTGTGGCGGTGAAATTCGACAAACTAGAATACAAAATAGAGCTACCTATTTCTGCGCAAGTTGTCAAAAGTAACCGAAATTATCCGGAAATGACGCGAATACTTAGACAGTATACAGAAAACTGCTACCTTTAAAGGATAAGCTAAGTATCTGGGCGGGGAATGCCCCGCTTTCTTCAGGAGATAAATAAATGAGCAGAAAAGTGTATCGAATGGCGATGATCTTGGTAGCTGCCATCTCCATTGGTTTTTCGACCATTGGTTATACCAATCCTGTGGTCGAAGCACCGAGCGCCGGTAAAATGGTGGCGGATATGGTCGTGGCGAGGCCCATGCTGTTGGTGGCGACCTTGGCCGGCGTCGCCACTTATATCGTGTCCCTGCCCTTTTCTCTTGCCGGTGGCAATGCGGCGGAAGCGGGTCAAATCTTGGTTGCCGGTCCTGCGAAGGCGACCTTTGTGCGCTGTTTAGGCTGCACGATTTCGGGAAGAAGCACCACCGACACAGTTGAGCAGGTCGACTAGGCCGAAGGGCGGGATGGTTTTCCCACTTTCGATAGTAACGCCTGCCAGTCATAACGGCAATCGGCAAAAGCGTGAAAAAAGGGGTTTAGCAACGATTGTCTGGTGTTATAGCGTAACGGGTTGAACTCGGCGTCGACCAGTTTGCCACCTGCTTGTTCGAGGATCACCTGTGCCGCAGCCGTATCCCATTCGGAAGTCGGCGCAAGTCGTGGGTACCAGTCTGCCTTGCCTTCTGCGAGCGCACATATTTTCAGTGAACTGCCCATATTGACTTTGTCGATGTCGGCAAAGGTTTGGCTGACCGCGTCGAGCATTTGCTGAAGGGATTCTGTGCCATGTCGTCTACTGGCGACAACGCGGAGTGGTTGTCCGTCCTGAATGGGTCGAACTGACAGCTTTTCACTGGTGCCTGCCGTTGGCTTACCAATACCCTGTTGTTTATAAGCGCCCTGGTTTTTGATGGCGTGATACAGGGTGTATCGTTCCGGTAAATAGACCATGCCCAGTATCGCTTCGTGGCTATCAATCAGGGCGATATTGACAGTAAACTCTCCCGTCCTGTCAATAAACTCTTTGGTGCCGTCCAACGGATCCACTAGCCAGTAGCGGTGCCAGTGTCGCCTTTCTGTGTCACTTATATCATCGATGCCTTCTTCCGATAGAATCGGAATTTCCGGGGTTAGCCGAGCTAATCCATCGACAATAATATGATGCGCGGCGATATCCGCCTTGGTTACCGGTGAATCGTCTGTCTTCGACCGAACATCGATGGTTTCACCGGAGTGATAGATGCGCTGTATTTCGGCGCCGGCTTTTTGGGCAATTTCGCGCAACGGCTGGATCAGGCCGGTGTTGTCTGATTGTTTTATCATTTCTGGTCTGCACTGGTGGTTATCCAAGGCAAACAATCTTACAATCTCCTGACCTGAACGGAAATAGAAAACTTGCGCCAAGCGCAGTTTGGTGCGGAATGGGGTGGCATTTTACAGATGATAGACTGGCAGCGGATCGATACGGTTTTTCTCGATATGGATGGCACCTTGCTCGATCTTCATTTCGACAATTACTTTTGGCTTTCGCATCTCCCGGCACGCTATGCGGAACATACGTCGTTGTCTCTCGCCCAGGCTAACGTGCAACTGGAGGCGCTTATTCAGCGACAGCAGGGCACGTTGAACTGGTATTGTCTCGATTTCTGGACAGAAACCCTGGGGCTGGATATCCGGCAAATGAAAGATGAGGTAAAGCACCTGATCGCATTTCGTCCGCACGTCGAGTACTTCCTGGAAGCACTGAAGAAAAGTGAACATCGTGTGGTATTGGTAACCAATGCACATAATAAAAGCTTGAATTTAAAGTTGAGCATAACCCGTCTGGACAGTTTTGTTGACAATATCGTCTGTTCTCATGATTTGGGTATGCCTAAAGAAGAGGTCGCTTTTTGGCATGCATTGCAGGAAGTGGAGCCTTACGATCCCGATAAAACACTGTTTATCGATGACAGTATTGCGGTATTGAATGCCGCTCGACAATACGGAGTAAAGTACCTCTACACTATTTTGCAGCCGGATAGTCAGCAGCCAGCGCGACAAGGCCTGGACTTTGTGGCTATCGATAAATTTAGGGATTTGATCGAGTCATCATGAAAACACGTCGACAACAGTCGCCACCGTCATCCCTGGATCGCCAGAAACAGGGAAAGTCTTCGTCGAATGATTCTGCCGTAAGGCTGGACAAATGGTTATGGGCGGCCCGCTTTTTCAAGACTCGTGCGATGGCCAAAGAAGCGGTGGAAGGTGGCAGGGTTCATTACAACGGTCATCGGGTGAAGCCTGGCAAACATGTCGATGTCGAAGCGGTGCTGACTATTCGGCAGGGATGGGATGAAAAGGAAGTGGTGGTGTTGGGCCTGAGCGACAGAAGGAAAAGCGCAAAAGAAGCGGTATTGCTCTATGCCGAAACTGAGGCCAGTCAGTCTAAGCGGGAAGAAAACGCCTGGCTCAGAAAGCAAATGCAGATGGCGCACCTGCCGCCCGCTCGTCGGCCAACCAAAAAGCAGCGACGACATATTGTCAAATTTAAAGAGCAGGATAACGGCTGAACAGGTGGTCAAGTGGCGGCGAGGCCAGGCCGTCCCAAGAAACCGATTGGCAAAGGGCCTGGCCAAAGCGGTTCGGCAGTGGCTGTCCGTGTTGTCAACGCAGTCAGTGGCAACCCGCAAATTAGTAAATAATTGAGCGGTGTCAGCATAAGATCCTAGGATGTATCGTATCGTTCAATAATGCTTGAGCAAGTGCCATCAATCGAATGGTTGACTTGGTAAGCGAAATAAATAGCTGGACAAGTTGACAATTTGTCGTTTTTTAGGGTGTTATTTGGCATAATGGTGGCGTAGCTTTTAAGTGGGCCGGTTTTCCGGTATCTATAATATTAAGTGGAAGCAGAAATGTGGGAGATACCTGGTTGTAATCTCATATTAGCCTGGAAATTCCATTTCTCTTGAGGATATAGTAACAGTGAGCAGCACGCATATTGACTTGGGATCAGTTCAGCTGGTTGAGGAAGCACTAAGGCGAAATGAAGGGCGACTGGCGGTGAATGGCTCTTTAGTGGTCACCACCGGAAAGAGAACCGGTCGATCTCCCGGAGATCGTTTTATTGTCGATGAGCCCAGCACATCAGATTTAATTCACTGGGGCCCCGTTAATCGCCCGTTCGACATTGATAAGTTTGATGCGCTTTGGGAAAGGGTGGAAGCCTATATTGACGGAAAAGAGCATTATGTTTCTCATGTTCATGTTGGCGCTGATCCAGATAATTATCTGGCCGTCAAAATGACGACAGAAACAGCCTGGCAAAATTTGTTTGGCTGTAATCTATTTATAGTCCCAGAAGACTACAATCCTGCCAACAAGCAGGAATGGCAAATTCTTAACTGTGCAAGTTTCGTCTGTGATCCGGACAGGGACGGAACAGGCAGTGATGCTACGGTCATTATCAATTTTGCTGAGTGTAAAGTGCTTCTGGCAGGCATGTATTACGCAGGTGAAATGAAAAAAGCGATGTTTTCTGTCCAGAACTTCCTTTTACCTGGCAAAGATGTTTTGCCGATGCATTGTTCGGCAAATGTGGGTGAAGATGGTAAAACCTGTTTGTTCTTTGGTTTGTCTGGTACAGGCAAAACAACGCTTTCAGCGGATGAGGATCGGTTCCTTATCGGTGATGATGAGCATGCCTGGGGTGACGGTACGGTTTTCAACCTGGAAGGCGGTTGTTACGCGAAGTGTATTGACCTGAGCCGCAAGAACGAGCCGGTTATCTGGGATGCTATCAAGTTTGGGGCGATCGTGGAAAACGTCGCTATCGACGATAAGACGCGTGTACCGGATTACGCCGATGTCTCGATGACCGAAAACAGTCGTTGTGCCTATCCTCTATCGCATGTTGAAAAGCGTGTGCTTGAGAATCGTGCCGGAGAGCCTTCAGCGATTGTATTCCTGACGTGTGATATGACAGGTGTATTGCCTCCGGTTTCAATTTTGTCGAAGGAATCTGCCGCTTACCATTTCCTGAGTGGTTATACGGCTTTGGTCGGTTCCACAGAGATGGGCTCGAGCTCCAAGCTCAAGTCTACTTTCTCGACTTGTTTTGGTGCGCCATTCTTCCCTCGCCCTGCAGGTGTTTATGCCGAATTGTTGATGAAGCGTATGGAACAGTTTGGCAGTAAGGTCTATCTGGTCAATACAGGATGGACCGGTGGCCCATATGGTATTGGACACAGATTCAGTATTCCGACTACACGTGCCATTATGCATGCGATACAGAATGATTCATTATTGGATGTGGAAACCGAGCATTTGGATAATTTGAATCTGACTATCCCGAAAGTTGTGCCAGGTGTTGATACCGAATTGCTCAATCCCCGCAATACATGGCCAAATCCTGCTGAGTATGATGAGAAAGAAAAAGAGCTGGTGGCTCAGTTTATTGAAAACTTCAAGAAATTTGATGTTTCGGAAGAGATTCTCGCTGCCGGGCCTAAGCTGGGCTGAAGCTTAGGGTTTAGAAGACAGTTTTATCAAACGCCAAAACCCCGTAAATATTGCGGGGTTTTTTAGTGGATCAAATATGATGAAATGTCGCCTGGCCGTATCATTGATAGCCTATTGCCAATAGTGCGAAAGCGACAATAATCAGTGCCGTTACCATGACCAAAAGCGGCATAAGCAGGCGCTCGTGTCGTTGATAGAAGGTGCCTGTTTTCATCATTGCCAGTTCCACTTCCCGTTCTCCAACTACCTGTCTTGCGAGTAGGTGATTCAGTGTCACCGGTGGGCTTAGATAGCCCAGTTCAAAAAAGCGACCAGAGTTACCATCCAGAAGTGTATCGGGTTAATTCCACTCTGGTAGGCAATGCTCGCGATGGTGGCGCTAACCAAAATCACGGCACCGAAAGCGTCCATAATCATGCCCAGAATGACCAATAGGCAAACCAGCAGACTCATTGCCGTCCAGGGCGAAGCGAAAGATCGAGGAAATGGTTCCATCACGCCGGCTCGTTCGATTACTCCGCCATCACCTTGAGACAGGTCTCTGAATGACCAGGAAGGCGAGTATAAAGCGTTGGGAGGTAAGCCCAAAGGCGATCAGATTCACGACTAAACCTTCAACCGCTCGATAAACCTTCAGCCCGGGAGTCAAACGTTTTTTGAGGTTTTCGTATCGGGTATATTTGTCGATGCTGAATTTCTCGCTCGATATCGAGGTTCGGGTTGCACTCCGGTGCGAATGGGTCTGTTCTCAGTTCATAGTAACCCGACCACAGTTGCTGCCCTTTACGTAACATTTGATTGTGAATATCACTGCTTGTGCCGCCCCGGTTTCGTGGTGGCGGTAAAACAGATCGACCATACTGGCGGGTCGGTTGTAATAGGTCGGTTTTACTTCACCGGGATACTAAGAGCTGGTTGTTGATCCGTGACTATCCTGGAATCACTCCCGGTTTTCTGCACATTCTGCGTTTGACGGTTTCGTCTTGCAGCGGACTTTTTTCATCAATCTCAATGCCTTGGAATCATAAACGCCTTCATCTCTCAGGCTGACCCGGACTTCCCTAGTCGAACGTGCCTATTTTTATGCCTTGCAGTGCTTCCGGAATCATTGCCCATAACCGTCGCCTTGATCGCAAACGGTACGCCCCAACAGCCCTTGTTGGTTAAACAGCTGGCCGCTCGTTCAGCTTTACTGCCAATATTTTTCGGAATGCCAATGGCAATGGTTGACTGCATTTCGTTATTCAGGGCCTGCAGACCGGACAGGAGTCCGGTCAGCCAGATAAACTGGTCGAACTCGGTGTCGAGCTCAGGGCACTTGCCGCCCGGCTCACCATAGTGTCGAACCAGTCGTTGCCACCCCTCACCCCTGATATTGGCGTTTTACTAGTCCGTCAATCGCTGCAAAGGTTGATAAGGAGGTGGAATGATTGACGGCACTCTATTTAAAAATGCCTTTTCTAGCGGGTATTCGTTTCAAAGGTACCGATCTACACCAGGGCTTCAATATACTTCTTGATGACTTTCGGACATTTCTCGAAGAGGAAGCGCACCTCGTCTGGTGGCACCTACCTTATTGGGACATGATCCGATACTCAGGATATCAATGGAGCCAACCTGATAAATGGGATATGAGTCACATGTCATTGCCGGAGTTTGTTGAGGTTCTCGAACTTGCCGTTGTGAATATTCATGATGCATGTGAGAAGGGCGGACACTGCGGGATTTTAATGGGTAATCTCCGTCGTAATGGAGAGTATTTCAACCTGCCCAGTCTTGTTGAGCGCATCGCGCCAGGCAAGCTAGTTGATGAAGGCATAAAGATACAGCATAACTGTGTCAGCGATAGCACGGTTGAAAAGCTATGCCTTTGGCAAAACAAGATGCGAGACGGGGAGGATGTCAAGCCAACAAGCTCCCGCATAGGGAGTCAGTAGGCAATCAGGTCAATATTTAGCGTATCGCCATGTAAATTGGCTTGCGAACCTGTCAAAGAAATACTGAGGTTGTTTTGAGTGGATAGTCCTTGATGTTCATTGGTATCAAGCTTAACGTCAACATTCAGCTCACCGGTAGATTCAGCCCAGGTATACCAACCGTATTCGGCCTCAACTTTACCATCTACTTGATACTTGGCAAGAAATGTTCCTTCGCCTGCACCTGCAGAGAAAGCGAATATTTCATTTTCATGCCCACTCTTTAAGATAACGTTATTGGCACCTTCATCTTTCTCGACTTTCTCAAGCTTCAGGTATCCAGCCTGGTCTGTAACCAGATGAAGGGTGTTATTTTTTATGTAGATATTATCAATGTCAGCATCAAACAAGCTGTTTAACATTGGCTGGAATTCACCTGTTTCTTCCCGGCTTTCAAGGTCTATAGTGAGTACTCCAGTGGATGAATTATAGAGATAAGTACCATATTCGAATAAATCATCGGTCGCAGGCGTGAGGTAACTAACATGGAAGGCAAACTGCCCATTTTCGAATAGGGCCAGAGTCACGTCCTTAAACTCTCCATTCTGATTCCATATTCCAATAGGCGAATCGTTGTTGCCAAGATCTGCAACTGTGCCGCCTAACGCGGTTAGCAAAGAGTCAATCACTTCCGTAGGATGTTGCGACTGCGAATAAGCATCAAAGCGTTTGGAGACCTCTTCAATAACTACGCTGTCTGTCAGGTCAATAGTTTCGTTGAATTGAAGTTGATCAGTCAGATACTCGGCCGCTTGTGCTTTTTCTTTCAGTAAAGCTTTATCTTCATTTTGGGCTCCGTAATAGATATCAATCGCAATAGTATCTTTCGCACCGGGATCTTCATTAAGGCGATTCAGATAAAATTGCTTACCTGCTTCATCAGGTAGTCGGCCAAACAACCCTTGATATAATTCATTGATGAATTGGTCATTGTCCGATTGATTGTAGCGATCCAAATACATTTGATTGGTATTGTATAAGTTAACAAACTCATGCATATCATCATTTGTTGCCATGTGGAAAATCTTTGTGTGTTCGGATTGCTCTAGCGGAGTCGGTGGACGACCAAAATAGGCCAGATGAAAGGCATTAACAACCTGATAAGAATTTAGTTTCATGATTTACTTTTTCCTGTCTTATGCTTGACTACCCAGAGTAATCCGGGTAGTCGGGTTTAAGTTATTCACTGGAGTTCTTACAATAAACTCTATGGGTCATAATCTCAGATTTTAAGTGATTTTTTAAAATCAGTTGTTTTGCCAATACCTGAATTTATTGATGAAAAACCACACTAACTGTAACTACCAGTTTTTCCTGGTAGTTATCAGAATATCATTTTTGTGATATGTAGTGATCAATTTAAGTGATCAAGCAATGCTCTTGCATTGATTCCGCGTTCATTGCATTCACCAGGACAACCGTTAACCGTAAAGCCGGTCGCATTCACAGCGTTAATGAATTCAGTCTCTGTAATATTAAGTTTAACTACTTCGACCATACTTAATATGCCTGCCACAAGTGGTGCTGAAAAGCTTGTTTCGCTAACTTTGTGTAGAGGTTGACACACAGGGGGGCTATCCGGCGCGCTTTGTCAAAGGGCGCCCAATGGTGGCAGTGCCACCGAAAAAAGTGGCGATTAATCCAATAACGGAGGAAGAGCTGGCAAAGGGTATTGTCGACAGAGTGAATTTCCCGACATTGCCCTGCGTTGTCGAGAAATCTACATTCACTTTGAACTAGGTGTCTAAAATAGGTTGACATGTTCCGTCCGGTTATCCATTTTTTTTGTAAAAGTTGTGAGAATGAAGCCGCAAAGCGAAAAAACTGTTTACCTGAAATGAGTCGAATTAGAGTAAATACTCGATCAATACCTGGCTATAATGAGACATGGTTTAGACTTTGCCGGTTTTCGTCTATTGATTGCTTTGATATGACACAAGGAGACGCTATGCGTAAACCTGAACTCGCCGCCGCGATCGCCGATTCGACTGACCTGACCAAAGCAAAGGCTCACGAAGTGATCAACGCGGTGATTGATAAGATTACTGATGCTTTGGCAGAAAACGAGGCGGTGACGTTAATCGGTTTTGGTACTTTCAGTCGGCGTCATAGAGGCGCTACGACCGGCAGGCATCCGCAGACGGGGCAAGTCATATCGATACCCGCTCGAAACAACGTCGCCTTCAAACCGGGCAAGGCGTTGAGACATGCCTGTAATTCGGGCTTGGGCGAGGCCCACCCAGGCGGAGCTTGAAGCGCCGCCCCGTGTATTTGTTGTAGAATCCTTGTGCGAGAGAATCTTTGCGTCAGAATGTTATCCTGTTTTCAAACTCGGACAAAACGTCTTTGGATACTCCCCTGATCCGCAGTAAATCCTGTGCGTCCTGATAAGGCCTGCCTTCAACGATGCTCTGAGCCAGTGCATTGCCAATCCTGGGTAGATTGGTTAGTGCCTTTATCGAGGCAGTGTTGATATTTATGCTGTCAGAGTTGGTCACCAGCTCAACATGGGCGTTAGCCTGTTCAACTGGTGCTTCAGGCTTTTTTCCAGTCTGCTCCTTTGCTGTTGTCTCACTGCTCTGCTCTGCCAATTTGTCCAGCAGCTCTTCCATTCGCTTTTCCAGTGCAACGATTTCATACTGTATCGCAGTTTGTTTATCCAGGGCATCATTGGTATTGCGGCATATGTTCCAGAGTAGCCATATCACCACAGCAAAACCAATCAGTAGCAAGAATCCCATAGCTTGTTATCTCCGTAGGTTAGACTGTTTTCGACACCACCCACAGTATATGATTTATCAGTTTTGTAAACCAGCCTCGGTCAATATTTCAATGAGCGTGGACCTTAAGTCAGCAAAAAGAACCCTACTGGAACGAGCCTTCGCCATCACCCCAAACACTGTTTACTCCGTGGCGTCACTCTCGTTTCGAAGTGGCGCCGCCATTCCGAGATCGATCGAAAACACAGCTGCCGGCGACAAAAGTCCAGGCCACCTGGCCTGGCAGTGTTTGGCCAATAAACGGTGAGTTCTTGCCCGCCGATAGCAGGGTTTCGGGCTTGACCTGCCATGTTTGGGTCGGGTTGACTATGGTCAGGTCAGTCAGTTGTCCGCTTTCGAGACAGTAGTCCTGGACGCCGGCAATTCTGGCAGGTTGGGTTGTGACTGAACGCAGAAATGCGGCCAGCTCCAGTTCATTTCGTTGAACCAATTGAATGCCAAGCGAGAGTAGTGTGTCCAGATTGCTTATTCCAGCTTCGGTTTCGGCAAAGGGCGCCAGTTTCGCGGCCAGTTCGTGGGGCTGGTGTTGCGAAACGATGGCATCGACAATGCCGTCGTTGACCGCTTTCAACAATGCCTGGCGATCTTGTTCTGTACGTAGCGGAGGTTGGGTGTGGTAGGCGGCGTTGAAGGTATGAATGTCGTTTTCCGTCAGTACCAGGTTGTGAATGGCGACATCGGCGGAAACGTCAATGCCTCGTGCTTTTGCCTCCGCGATCATCGCGACCGAACGGGCGCAGGATATCTGGCCAATATGGAGTTTTACCCCGGTATGCTCGGCCAGAAGCAAGGCTCGCGACAGGGCTATGGTTTCTGCCGGTTCTGGTACGCCAATCAGTCCAAGGCGTGCACTCAACGCGCCCTCGTGCATGCAGCCTCCGGCAAGGTCGCCGTCTTCCGGCTCGTAGAACACGGTCAAATCTTGGCTTTTTGCATACTGAAAGCAGCGATGCAGGGTTTGCGAATCGATGGCGGCGCCGCGTTGATGGCCAACCGCGAAGCATCCGGATTTTTTCAATGAGTTGAGTTCGCTAAGCTGGTTGCCTTCGCCGCCTTTGGTGAGTGCGCCAATAGGCCGCACCTTTGCATGACCGACTGCGGTGGCTTTCTCCTTGATAAGTCGGGTGATGGCTTCCGTATCATTGACCGGCCGGGTTTGGGGGGGGCAGCAAAGAGTGGTAATGCCACCTTTCAATGCCGCACGGGTTTCACTTTCGAGTGTGCCTTTGTGCTTGTAGCCCGGCTCTCTCAAATAGCAGCAAAGATCAAACAGTCCGGGGATGGTCAGGCAGTCGCTGCCATCGAGTTCGGCATCGGCCCCCGGCGTTGGTTTGGTCAATGGCAGGATAGCCAGTTGCGCTGGGTTCTCGGTGATCAGCAGATTGGCGGCTTCCAATGTGCCCAGGCGTGCATTGAAGTAGCGCGTGTTGTGGATAAGCGTCGTTTTCATTTCACTTGTCTCTATCCAGAGGCGGGGGTGGATGATATTGGGGCTATTGTGCAATCTGCCCGCTCATGGCCATTGCCATTACGGCCATGCGTACGGCGATACCATTGGTGACCTGGTCGAGAATCACGGATTGGCTGCCGTCCGCGACTTCTGACGCGATTTCTACTCCTCTGTTAATCGGCCCGGGGTGCATCACGATCGCTTCGGGCTTGGCGTAGTTCAGCTTGGTCTGATCGAGTCCGTAAAGGCGGAAATACTCGCCCTGACTGGGTAATAGCGCGCCAATCATGCGTTCTTTCTGCAAGCGAAGCATGATGATGACATCGACATCGCGTAGACCGGGTTTCAGGTCATTGAACACCCGCACGTCCATCGACTCTATTGCGCCGGGCAATAGGGTATTGGGTGCGATCAGGCGCACTTCTTCCACGCCAAGAGTCAAAAGTGCCCTGATTTGGGAGCGGGCGACGCGGGAATGCAGAATATCGCCGACTATCGCGACCTTGAGCCCCGAAAAGCGGCCCTTATGTTGCCGGATGGTGAGCATGTCCAGCATGGCCTGGGTTGGATGAGCGTGTCGACCATCACCAGCATTGACAATGGCGACATCAGGGGTTACGGAGTTTGCGATAAAATGAGCGGCGCCACTCTGGGCATGACGCACGACAAACATATCACTGGCCATGGCGCGCAGGTTTTGCAGCATATCGGACAGCGATTCACCTTTGCTGGTGGCCGATGTCTTGATGTCGAGATTGAGTACATCGGCAGATAGTCTTTTCGCGGCCAGCTCAAAAGTGGTACGGGTTCGGGTGCTCGGCTCGAAAAACAAATTGACCACGGTTTTGCCTCTGAGCAGAGGTACCTTTTTTATTGCCCGCTCACCGACTTCAATAAAGGAGTCGGCCCGATCCAGAATTTCGGTAAGGAGAGTTTTGGAAAGTCCGTTGATGGCAAGAAAATGCTTCAATTGCCCATGTTCGTTCAATTGCCCGTGTGCGTTGAATGGCTTTGCTGAGTGCGCTTGATTGCTCACCGGGTTGTCCCTGTATCGTTAATATGGTTGGAGTCGTTGAGTTGAACCACCGACAACTACGTAGCCAATACCTCAAGGTTGAGTCGCCTTCTTTTGGATTGTCATGCGAAGCGGCGTCGGGCCGGACAGTTTTACCTGTTCATGCTCGGTGAGAGTCAGTGATTGCCCTGTGATATCCGGTTGTATTGGCAGCTCTCTGCGGCCGACATCCACCAGTGCGACCAGCGTAATTGATGCCGGGCGACCATAATCGAACAGTTCGTTCATCGCGGCGCGAATGGTTCGGCCACTCATAATCACATCATCGACCAGCAGAACGTGTCTGTTATCTGTTTCAAACGGCAAGTTGGATGGTTTTACCCTGGGGTTGAGTCCGATTCGGGTAAAGTCGTCCCGGTAAAACGAAATGTCGAGTTCCCCGATTGGCTCTGCAATCGCTAGCCGGTTGCGTAGTTCATTGGCCAGCCAAACCCCTCCGGTTCGAATCCCGACGATAACAGGGGAATTCAGGCTGTTGTCTTCCAGGTGATGGGTCAGTTTGCTTGTCATTGCTTCCAGAAGGTCGTTGACACGGGGATTGTTTTCCATACTTGGCCTGCTTTGATTTATCTTTTATCGGGTTGTGTTTGTGTGCGGGTCGAGAACCAGGATTCGAAAAGCAGTACCGCGGCGATGCCATCCACCGAATTTTTGCCGAAATCACGACTGCCTCCGGCAGCGATGACATAGCTTTTCGCTTCAAAGCTGGTCAATCGCTCATCGTGCATTGCCACCGGCAGGCCAAACCGGCCATGAATCCGGTTGCCGAATTTTCTCGCCCGCCGGCACATTTCGTTTTCGCTGCCATCCATATTCAACGGCAGGCCGACAATAACCAGGTCGGGTTGCCAATACGCCAGAAGCTCGGCTATCACCTGCCAATCGGGAATGCCGTCGCGTGCCTTGAGTGGCGCCAGTGCCGATGCACCGCCGGTAATGCATTGTCCATAAGCCACGCCTATGCGTTTTTCGCCAAAATCGAAGGCAATGACTTTTTTTACCTTTTCACCGTTCCTGTCACTGCTTGCGCTATGCATGGCCGCTCTGGCTGGATAACTGTGACAGTTCGATGCCAAGTTTCGCGATCGCGGCATCGAAGCGCTTTTGGTAAGGCGTATGGAACAGAATGTCATCATCTGCCGGGCAGTTCAGCCAGAAGTTTTCGGCTATTTCCTGTTCCAGTTGGCCGGCTCCCCAGCCTGCATAACCCAGCGCGACCAACATTTCTGGCGGGCCGTTGTTGCTGGCACAGGCTTTGAGGATATCGCGGGAAGTGGTCAGACAGATGCCCTGCTCGATCTCCAGTGTCGCCTGCCACTCACCCTGAGGCCGGTGGATGACGAAACCGCGGTCTACCTGAACCGGGCCTCCGGCATAAATGGTCTCTTTTCTGTCTTCACCGCCCAGTTCCAACTGCTCTAGAATGTCACCCAAATAGATGCCCAGCGGACGGTTGATAATCACCCCAAGGGCACCGTGTTCGTTATGATCACAGATATAGGTCAACGACCCCGAAAAATTGGGGTCGTGCAAGTGTGGCATCGACATCAAAAACTGATGCTTGAAAGATCGGGTTATTTCACTCATGCATCAAAGTATCTGATGAACGTTTCTGTTTGGCAAGGCTTTCCGATCAAGTTTTTAGTAACTTGACAGGCCTTTTTCCTGAAATGACCAGGTACGGATAATTTCCAGAATGTCCCGTTGTTTTCTTACTTGGTCGGGAAAAGGAGAAAACGGGGCCGCCAACCGGACGATACGAATTGCCGCATCATCGAGAATTTTTTGGCCTGACGAGTGCAGCACCCTGATTTCTTTGACGCTGCCATTGGCATACAAGGCGACCAGTAGCCGCAGCCTGCCATATATTCTCCTGCTTTTGGCTTCCTCAGGGTAATTCAGGTTGCCGATGCGCTCCACTTTCTCGAGCCAGGCCCGGATATAATAGGCATCGCTGGTGGTCATGGTGTCTGCGGCGGTCAGTCGAGTCACCCGAGGGCGCTTGGCGTAGGCGGTTTGTTGTTGATCCAGTCTGGCTCTGAGGCTCGCAATTTCGAGGCTTCGTTCGAGCAAAGAGGGCCTGGCCTTCACTTTTGCGGGCTTTTCGGCAATTTGTTTGTCGTCCAGTACAAGCGTTTTTTTCTGGCTTTTTTCTGTGCTGGAGAGAAACTGCTTTTGCCGTCGCTTGACCGATTCGACGATTGGTTCGGTGGGCTGCACCGGCGCTGTTTTGCGTATTTGCGAGTCCTGAAATTCAGCCTTTTTTCGGGTGCTGGGCTGGACTTTCTTGGCTTCCGTGCCACTGCCTTGCTGGTCGGCCTGTGCCAGGAAGTCGGCTTTTTTCTTGTTCAGTTTTTCTTTTGAATCATCGAACTGTGCCAGGGTAATTTCCATGGTATGGGGCGCGGGTCGCGGGTCTTCATAATCGAATGACAGCATGAAGATGGCTATTGCGTGAATTACCAAAGCGATAAAAACGGCGAAACTTAGCCTGTCGGTAGCATCGGTTGCAACTGCGGCTGCATTCATAATTAGACTTACTCTGGCTGATTGATGATTAGTTTGGCTGTGTCGAATTAACCGATTCAACTAATGGCAAGTCTAGCAGCGATTGCGTCCATTAAACTACCGGCGATGTCGAGATTATAGGTTTGATCCAGTTCCCGGATACAGGTTGGGCTGGTTACATTGATTTCCGTTAAGTAATCGCCAATTACATCGATGCCGACAAAAAGCAGCCCTCGCTCATTCAGGGTAGGGATGATCTGATCACAAATCCATCGATCCCGAGTCGTCAACTTCCTGCCTACACCAGTGCCGCCAGCAGCGAGATTGCCCCGGTTTTCGCCTGCCATCGGGATGCGGGCCAGGCCATAGGGGGCCGGTTTGCCATCGACGATAAGTATCCGCTTGTCGCCATCTTTGATTTCAGGGATAAATTTCTGTGCCATGATCTGGTTGCTGGCATGGTTGGTCAGTACCTCACAAATTACCCCGAAGTTACTGTCCCCGGTTCTGACTCGGAAAATGCCGGCGCCGCCCATGCTGTCCAGGGGCTTGAGTATGATGTCGTTGTGCAGGTCAAGAAACTCTCTGATCTTTACCGCTTTTCGTGTGACCAGAACAGGCGGGCAGCACTGTGGGAAGTGAGTCGCAAACAGTTTCTCGTTATAGTCTCGCAGACTTTGGGGCTTGTTGACGATCAGGACGCCCTGTTCCTCGGCTTGTTCAAGAATGTGCGTGGCAAAAATATATTCACTGTCTACCGGCGGATCTTTACGCATCAGAATTGCGTCTAATTCTGCGAGTACGGCGGTTCGCGGCTGCGCCATTTCGAGCCATTCTTCAGGTCGATCAAAAACGCGGATAGTCGTCATATCCGCGCACGGGACGCCATCGTTCAGAAACAAGTCCTGCATTTCCATGTATTCAATTTGCCAGCCCCGGGCCTGCGCTGCGAGCAGCATCGCAAAGGTACTGTCTTTTTTGATATTGATGTCTTTAATCGAATTCATCACCACGCCGATGCGCATGATTTTTACTCCTGAAATGAATTTATCGGAGGTTCTTTTTTAAAAGTCTCTCCAAACTAAATATTTGTACTATGCTTAGCTTAAATGCAAATTCAATTGCGCAATATTGATTCAATGTCGCGGTTGGATCGATGTCATTGGCAATTCAGATGCAATCTGTAACTCTTTGCTGCAATTTATTACTTTTGTTTATTAAAGCATAAATAATAAGCGGTTATGGATCGATTTATGAATCTATGTTAAAAGGTTTTGTTAACGTGTTGGCAGTAGTTAGTTTTTTGCGAATACAGAGGATAATTATAATTGTTTGATATAGCTCAGGGCAGTTAAACAATGGAAGATAATTTTGAAAATTTAAAAATCATGGTAATCGATGACAGCAAGACGATCAGGCGCACGGCCGAGACTCTGCTGAAAAAAGTCGGTTGCAATGTCATCACCGCGACGGACGGTTTTGATGCTCTAGCAAAAATCGCGGACACGCATCCGGATATCATATTTGTGGATATCATGATGCCAAGGCTGGATGGCTACCAGACCTGCGCGTTGATAAAGAACAATAGTGCCTTCAGATCGACGCCGGTCATTATGCTGTCAAGTAAGGATGGTTTGTTTGACAAGGCAAAAGGCCGCATAGTGGGTTCTGATCAGTATCTTACCAAGCCATTCAGTAAGGACGAGTTGCTCGGTACGATCAGAACGCATCTGCCGGCTGCTTCCGGCAGAGTATAGAGACGAGCGCAATGGTGGTCGCACTTAACTGTCAGTCTGCTAATCATAAATAGTCTACTAATCACAGATAGTCTGCTAATCGCAAAATGGGTAGGTAAAGTATTTAGTCGGGGGAACTATGGCTCGTATATTGATTGTCGATGACTCGCCCACAGAGGTCAGAAAGGTGTCCAGTATTCTGGAAAAACACAACCATGAAGTTCTCAAGGCAGACAATGGCGCCGATGGTGTCGCGCTTGCAAGAGCCGAGCTGCCAGACCTGGTGCTGATGGATGTGGTGATGCCCAGCTTGAACGGCTTTCAGGCGACCAGGCAGCTTGCCCGGACTCCGGGAACATCGACGATACCTGTGGTGATTATCACGACCAAGGATCAGGAGACTGATCGGGTATGGGGGGCGCGGCAGGGGGCAAAGGGTTACCTGGTCAAGCCTGTCACCGAAGATGATCTTGTCAAGACAATCAACGACCTTCTCGCTTAGCCTACTATGACCATGACGGCCAATCCATTCTCAGTGCTTGTAGATATCGCGAAACGAAGTCGAACCTGTGCCAAGGGTTTGCCGGCCCAGGAAGAGGCGATCGAGTTGTGGAGTGGTATCGGTTTTACGTTGGCCGGGCAAAAGTATGTCGCTCCGATGGGGGAGGTGGTGGAAATTCTTCATCTGCCCCGATTTACCCAGGTGCCGGGAGTGAAGCATTGGGTTTGTGGCGTCGCCAATGTGCGAGGACGCTTGCTGCCTGTTTTGGATTTGGGGATGTTTTTTGGTTTGCCTGTGAGCGTCGTGTCCAATCGGGAGAAACGTGTTCTGGTCGTTGAAAACGGGGATATTTTTAGTGGCCTGGTGGTGGACGGTGTCCAGGGAATGCAATATTTCGCGGTCGATCGGTATCGTCATTACGCGCATAACGTGCCAAAGGCGCTTGCAGGATTTATTCATGGATCGTATTCAAAGAACGAAGAAGAGTGGAAGGTGTTTAGTGCCGTTGCGCTGAGCCAGGACAAGAGATTTCTTGATGTTTCGCATGGCTAGACAAGTCTGATAATCCGCTTGACAGTAACGAAAAGAACCAAACAGAAAGGCCGGGAGCCGCAAGATGAAAAGTAAATCTGGAAAGTTTAGTGCAGGCCAGGACAATAATACCCCTTTGATTGTGTTGGGTGTTATTTTTGCGGCACTGTTTATCGTATTGATCGTGACCATTTTTCTTATCGACCGGAACAGCAAGTACGATAATGAGTATATCAATTATGCCAGTGAGCTCCGAGTGCTGTCACAAGAGATCGCAAAAAACGCCACGGAAGCGGCGGGCGGCAAGCAGGCGGCATTCGAGGAGTTGAACCGGTCGCGGGATGACTTCTCCAGGCTTTGGGGCTGGATTGTCAAAGGTAACCCGGAAATTGGGCTGCCGGCAAGTTCAGTGGCGACTTTCAGCGGTGTTGAAAAGCTCTGGGTGGCGGTGAAAGGTCATGCTGACCAGATTCTTGCCGCCAAAGACGTGGTGCTCACGTTGCATCAGGTGGCGAAAACGCTGAATAAAACCATTCCCCAAATGCAGGTCGAATATGAAGAGGTGATCAATATCCTGCTCGAGATCGGCGCGCCACCGGCGCAAATCTCGGTCGCAGAGCGCCAGCAGTTGCGGGCCGAACGTATTGTCAGAACGGTCAACGATGTATTGACCGGAGATCAGAACGCGGTATTGGCAGCAGACCGTTTTGGTCGGGACGCCAAGTTGTTCGGTCGCGTTCTGACTGGCATGGTGGCAGGCGACAAGGCGATGGGCATTGCCCGGGTCAAGCATGAAGATGCCGTTTTCGGTCTTGAAGACATCGCTGAAGATTTTCAATTTGTCAACGAGAACGTAGACGCGATTCTGGAGTCCTCACCCGAGCTGTTCAATGTGCGCAAGGCAGCAGATGAAATTTTTATCAGCTCGCAAGGCTTGAAAGAAGAAACGACCGGGTTGGTGAACTCGATGCAGTCGCACACGAAAACCCGGTTTTTCAATACCACCTTGGTGGCCATTATTGTCGTTGTCATCTTTATCGATGTGCTTTTAATCGGTGCCATCCTGGTTAGACAGGGTCAGGCCAGGTTAAAGCAAACCACCCGGCAGAATGAACAAAACCAGAACGCGATACTGCGACTGCTCGATGAACTGGCCGACCTGGCCGATGGTGACCTGACGACCGAGGCGACGGTAACCGAGGACTTTACTGGCGCTATCGCCGATTCGATCAACTTTGCGATCGACCAGATGCGCGGTCTGGTGAAAGCGATTCGAGATACCGCCGTTCAGGTTGCGGCGGCTGCCCAGGAAACCCAGGCGACCGCAATGCATCTGGCCGATGCTTCCGAACATCAGGCGCAGGAAATTGCCGGCGCCTCCGCGGCGGTCAACGAAATGGCTGTATCGATCGATCAGGTATCCTCGAATGCCGCTGAGTCCTCGGCGGTGGCGGAAAGATCGGTTGCGATCGCGAAGAAAGGGGCCGAGGTGGTGCAAAATACGATTCGGGGTATGGACACGATTCGGGAACAGATTCAGGAAACGGCAAAAAGGATTAAACGGCTGGGTGAATCATCCCAGGAAATCGGGGATATCGTCTCTTTGATTAACGATATTGCGGATCAAACCAACATCCTGTCTCTCAACGCGGCGATCCAGGCGTCGATGGCGGGCGATGCCGGCCGGGGGTTTGCCGTGGTCGCGGACGAGGTACAGCGACTGGCGGAACGTTCCTCGGCGGCAACCAAGCAGATTGAAGCGCTGGTTAAAACCATTCAGAGCGATACCAACGAGGCGGTTATCTCGATGGAACATACGACGGCTGAGGTGGTGCGCGGAGCGCGGCTGGCTCAGGATGCCGGTGTCGCTTTGGAAGAAATCGAGAACGTATCGATGAATCTCGCTGATTTGATTCAGAATATTTCCAATGCTGCGCGCCAACAGTCATCTTCGGCCGGCCATATCTCCAATACGATGAATGTCATTCAGGAAATCACTTCCCAGACTTCGGCCGGTACCAATGCGACGGCCAAATCGATCGGAAATCTGGCCGAGATGGCGACCCAGCTTAGAAACTCGGTAGCGGGCTTTAAACTGCCGGAAGAAGGTGAAAAGCAAAATACGGATATGATCTCTTGAAACTATTGACCAGGCTCGACCCGTTTTGAGTCGGGGCAGTGAAACCGATGTCTGAGAAACTGAGCCTGAGACCAAACGCTGGCTTGTGGTCGTTGCAAAGACTTCCGGAAATGGAAGATGCTTTGTTCGAGCGCTGGCAGGGAATACTGGAAGAGCGTATCGGTTTGAGTCTGCCGACACACCGAAAAGTGTTTTTGCAGGCTAACCTGGCTGCCAGAATGAGAGAAATAGGCTGCACCAGCTACGGGGAATACTTTGACAAGGTGCAATCTGGTGCCGCGGGCCTGATCGAGTGGTTGATACTGGTAGACAGGCTGACAGTTCAGGAAACCCGGTTTTATCGCGATTCCGATGGTCTGGAATTGGTGAGGCAATATGTGCTATCCCGGCCCAACGCGATGCTGGAGCGACATCCGTTAGCCGTTTGGAGCGTTGGTTGTTCGTCAGGAGAAGAACCTTACTCGCTGGCGATGGTGCTGAATGAGTCTTTACAGACACTGGGCATCAAAAACTACTTTGGCGTGACCGGAACGGATATCAGCAACCCCGCGCTGGAAAAAGCCAGGCAGGGCCTGTATCTGCCCCGAAAACTGGTTACCCTGAGTGACGAGTTGAAGAACAAATACTTCACGTTTGATGAAGAGCTCAACCTCTATCGGATTGACCAGGAGATTAAAAGTCGAATTTGCTTTGCCAGAGTGAATATTCTGGAGCTGGAGCCGGCGCCCCTGGCTGGAATGGATATCATTTATTGCCAGAATGTGTTGATTTATTTCAAGAAATGGCGAAGGAAAGAAATATTGACACAGCTTGCGAAAAAACTGAAGCCAGGTGGCTTGTTAGTGCTTGGGTTAGGCGAAATTGTCGACCTGAATCTGCCTGGGCTGGCAAGAATAAAGAACGACAAAGTGCTGGCGTTCAAGCGCAAACTGTAAAAGTAACAGACCGATTTGGAGAAGTTATGGGGAATGACCATGACTACGTTGCCCTTGAGTGGGTTAGAGGCGAAATGGCTGAAACGCTGGATCAGGCCCGCCAGGCCCTGGAGGCGTTTGCGGAGAATCGGGACGATACCGCGCAAATAAGATTTTGTCTCAACTACGTACATCAGGTTCACGGCACGCTGCAAATGGTCGAGTTTTATGGTGCTGCCTTGCTCGCTGAAGAAATGGAGAAGCTGGCGGCAGCATTGATGGAACAGCGTATCGAACGCGACGGTGATGCGATTTCTGTATTGATGCAGGCGATTCTTAAACTGCCTGATTATCTGGAGCATTTGACTGCGGGTCGAAAAGATGTGCCTGTCGTGCTGCTGCCCATCTTGAACGATATTCGTGCCTGTCGCGGCGAAAGCCTGCTGTCCGACAGTTCACTATTTACCCCCAATCTGACCCCCGTTCGCTTGATAGCCCCTGATTCTGCTCGCCACAGGTTACAGGAGCCGAAGATGGCGGGGCATCTCAAAAAGCTGCGGAAAATGTATCGGGCCGCGCTGCTCGGGATAAAGAAAGAAACCAATGTCGATGAGAATTTCAACTACCTTCACAAGGTGACCCAACGCCTGGAAAAAATCAGCCAGCATACCGCTCACGCCGGGTTCTGGGCAGCGGCGGCGGCGTTGATCGAGATGTTGTCGGCCCACGAAATCGCGTTGACCGGTGCCATCGAGACACTGATTGTCGATATCGAGCATGAGCTGAAGATGCTCTACGATGATCGACAGGAGGCACTGGTCAAGCCGGTTAATGAGGATGTGCTGAAAACTATCCTGTTTTATATTGCCAAATCGGAATCCAGTCTGGCCGGGCCTAATGCGATCAAGGAACGCTTCAGTTTGGGCCAGGCGTTATCCAGCGAAGAAGAGATCGAGGCCGAACGCAGCCGGCAAATGGGGCCTGGCAAAGGCGCTATTTCATCGGTGACCGAAATTGTCGCCGATGAGCTGGCCAAAGTTAAAGATCAACTGGATTTATATGTACGCAGTGAATCGTGCGATGTAGCGGACCTTGCTGATGTATTGCCAAGGTTGCAGCAGATTCGCAATACCATCGCGATATTGGGACTGATTTCACCCAGCAAGGTGATCGATGAGCAGATTGACACGATACAGCGGTATCTTGACGCCGCCGATGCACCTGACGACAGTGTCATCATGGATATGGCCGGCGCCCTGCTCTATGTCGAGGGTTCGATAACGGGGCTGACCGACGACAGAAAAGGCCTTCGGGATAACTCAACAAGCGAGACTGTTAGTGCAAAAGACGAAGATAAGCCGCTGATTTACCCGGGCCAAATCGAACAGGCCAATGATGCTCTGCTCAGGGAAATTCGAAATGGCTTGGAGCAGGCAAAAAACTGTATCGTCAACTTTTCCGCGTCAAATTGGGATAAAGCGGAAATCGAGGATGCGCCTGGGATTCTGGCCACGGTCAAGGGCGGTTTACAAATCATTTCGCTTGAAAAAGCCGCGGGCCTGGTTGATTCGTGCAATAGATTTGTCAGCAAAGCATTGCTTGCAAGCGAGCAGCCACCGAATATGACGCAGCTTGAAACCTTAGCGGATGCAGTAACGAGTATCGAATACTATCTCGAGCGACTGGCCGCAGGCAGCCGGGATAACAATATGATTCTGCAGGTGGCGGTAGATAGCGTCAATCAGCTTGGCTTCCCGGTTGGTGCCGAGGATACCTACCAGCCGGCTCGGGTCGACGAAGCCGAAAAAGAGTCGCTGGTCGAGGCGGCGTCTGCTGAAAAAGCAAGCGATCAGGAATTGATCGACGATGAGATAATTGAAGTATTTATCGAGGAAACCCGGGAAGTTCTGGAAGCCGTCGAGCAATGTTACCCGGCCTTCAGAGAGACGCCTGAGGATACCCATGCACTGACTGAACTGCGGCGATCTTTCCATACCTTGAAAGGTAGTGGTCGACTCGTCGGTGCCGCTACCCTGGGTGAGCTGGCCTGGGCAATTGAAAATATGTTGAACCGGGTGATAGACCAGACCATTGTGCCCGGAACGGAAATGTTTGCATTGCTCGATCAGGTGATCGACCGTCTGCCGGACGTGATCGAGGCGTTCAAAAAGCAGGAGCCTGATCCGGATATCAGTGAATATGTGGCGGTCGCGGAAGCACTGGCCAGTGCCAAGCGGTCGCAACAGCAGGTTCAGGAAACTGAAAGTGACTTGCAGGCAGCCCAGATTATCGAGCAGTCTGAAGGCATGGAGTTGCCAGCGACAGAACGACAGGAAACAGAAAACGACAAGCAGTCCCTGGCTGAGGAGGAAGCAGCAGCAGAAGACGACTTGATCGATGACGAAATTATCGAGATCTTTATCGAAGAAGCTGGCGAAGTACTCGAAGTCATCGCGACACAGCTACCGGTTTTTCTCGCTGACTACGACAACCGGGATTCACTGACTGAACTGAGACGGGCATTCCACACTCTGAAAGGCAGTGGTCGAATGGTGGCGGCGACCGTTGTCGGTGAACTCGCCTGGTCGATCGAAAACCTGCTCAATAAAGTCATTGACGGTGCGATATTCATGAATTCGGATATCGCTGAATTGATTCAGAAAGTTGTCGCTATTTTGCCCGATCTGGTGGCCGACTTCGAGAATCGGCGTAAGCCTTCCCATGATACCTCTATCTACGAGAAACAGGCAGAGGCGTTGGCGCAGGGCGAGTCGATAGCGCTGGCGGACGCAGACCTGACAACAACTGAATTGCCGGATACCGGGGTTCGGACGACTTCTGTCACACCTGACTCGGCGGAGGCAGGCGGTCTTCTGGTCGACCCGGTGTTGCTGGATATTTTTGCAAGCGAGACGCTGACGCATTTGGCAACGCTGAACGATTTTATCAGTGATTTCAATGCGGCAGCGGAACCGATTGCGCTGACCGATGATGTCGTCAGGGCGTTGCATACGCTGAAAGGCAGTGCCAATACCGCAGGTATCGAGCCGATCGCCAAAGTCGTCGTTCCGGCTGAAAAATTTGTCAAGGATGTCCGCGCCTGGAATGCGCTTGCCGATCGATCCGTTATCGATATTCTGCTGGCTTTGATCGAGCTTGTCGAAAGAGGGTTGGCCCAGATCGCCACCACCCCCCAGCTTGAACTCGCTGGCACCCAGGACTTCCTCAAAGACCTGGCGGCAGTTCAACTGGAAACACTGTCTGCTTACTCGCCGAATCTCGACGTGGTCGAATCCAGCGGACCCGACCCGCAACTGATCAGTATCTTTTTGACCGAAGGAATCGATATTTTGCTCGATGCCGAGGAAATCCTGAACCGCTGGAAAGGTGATCCGGTACCGGGAGAGGCGTTGGAAAAACTCGTTGCCGAGCTAAAAACCCTGGCCAAAGGAGCTGAACAGGCACAACTGACAGATGTCGCCGAATTGTGTCAGGCGTTGGAGCTTGCCTATGCGCATGCCAGAGAGGCGTCTTGCGCCAAGGACGATCAGTTTTTGCAGACTGTCATTGACGGTCACGAAAGCCTGCTCAGTCTGATGGATCAGGTCGCTGCCGGTCTGGCTACTCAATCTGATCCTGACTTGTTGCGACGGCTGGCAGCACTGGCAGCGGACAACGATGTGGGTGCTGACCAGGCCGGTGAATCGGGGGCAATGATCGATTCCGGTGCCGATGCTGGGCTCGATCCTGAACTGATAGAAGTCTTCCTCGAGGAAGCTCTCGATACCGTTGAAAACACCCGAGTTCTGCTGGAGGATTGGCGTAATCGGCCCACTGAGTTGACCTTTGTCAAGGCATTGCAGCGTGAATTTCACACCCTGAAATGGGGTGCCGGTGTGGCTGAAGTGACGGCCATCGCTGATTTGGCCGATCAACTGGAAACGGTGTTCGATCGGCTGGTTAGGAACCGTTTAGATAGTTCGGATGAACTTGTCGATATTGTAATGCGATGTCATGCCGCCTTGGCTGCGATGGTCGATAGTGTCGCCAATCAGCGAGAAGTCAAATCTGCCGATAATAGTTTGACGGCAGGTTTACACGCCTTGTTGGCGCGTGAGCCGGCTGTCGCGCAGGAGCCGGGTTTAGCGGCGGAGTCTGAAGGTGATGCCGGGTCTGAGTTCTATGATGTTTCGCTCGATCCAGAGTTGACCGAGATATTCATGGAAGAAGCCGAAGAAATCATGGTAAACAGCGCCGAATTGCTGAACAACTGGGCAAGCGATATTAGTGATACCGGATTTGTCAAGGAGCTGCAACGACAACTGCATACCCTGAAAGGCGGGGCCCGTATGGCAGAGATTGCCCCGATTGGCGATCTTGCCTATGCAATGGAAATGGTTTTCGAGCGGATTGCCGATGGCCGTATGCCGGCAACTCAAAGTTCGGTCAATCTGGCTCTGCGTTGCCATGATAAATTGGCCTCGATGGTCGATTCGTTGGCAGCGTCGGCGACCGTTAAAACCGCACCTGAGCTTGTTGCTGAGCTGCAACAGGCACTGGCTGGTGACCAGGCCAGTGATCATTTGGCTGCAGACACGGCCATTTCGCCTGGTGAAACTGATTTGCCCGAAGTCGATGCTGTCGAACCGGAATCAGGCGCAGCCGAGGTCGAGCCTGTCGACCCGGAACTGATCGAGATATTCCTTGAAGAAGCGGAAGAATTGATTGATAGCACAGCCAATTCACTGCAGAACTGGACAGATAACTTCGACGATCTAACCATTGCCAAATCACTGCAACGCGACTTGCACACACTGAAAGGTGGTGCCCGCATGGCGAATATCAAGCCGATTGGTGATTTGTCCCATGAACTCGAAACGCTTTTCGAATCTATCGTCGAAGGCCGACTGGCGCCTTCGGAGCAGATCAAAGACCTGATGCTCGAGTGTCATGACGCGCTGGCCAATATGGTTGATGCAGTGGTTAACGATGCGATGCCGAAGTCAGCGAACCATTTGCTCGAGGCCATTGTCAATCTGACGAATGAAAATGTCACCGAGTCTGTCGTTTCCGAGACCATTAGACTCGAAGACAGTGCCCGGGTCGATTCGATCGAGTCATTGATAACGAATCCGGATCAGGAGAATATCATCGAGATATTCCTCGATGAGGCAGAGGAACAGCTGGCTCATGTGACCGACAATATCGATATTTGGCAGGCTCAGCCCGACAACCCGCAAACGGTAATAGAGCTTCAGAAAGCACTCGATGCGTTGCAAGGCAGCGCCAGACTTGCCGATATCGAGCCGGTTGCCAATCTGGCGTCTGCAATGGCCAACGCGATCGGCCAGACACTCGAAGATGGCTTGAGTGTGACAGAAGAGCTGTTGGCACTGACTTCGCGGGGCGCGACGGCGATCGCAGATATGTTGTCCGGTCTGGCGAATTCCCAGCCTGTGCCAAGAGCGACCGAGCTGGTCAACCAGATTGCCACGCTCAGCCTGGCCGAGGAGCGCGATGTTACGGCGCAATCGCCTGCGGTGTCTGAAGAAACCGCCGAAATCCTGGAAATCTTCCTGGAAGAAGCCAGCGACCTGCTGGAAACCATTGACAAGCTTCTCGATGAATGGAGCCGCGACAGGGTCAATCCTGCATTCAATCAAAAGTTACAGCGTGCGTTACATACCCTCAAAGGCGGCGCCCGTTTATCCGGTTTGAAACAGCTGGGCGATACCAGTCATAGCTTTGAAAGCATGCTTATCAAGTCTGCCGGAGACAATTTGCCTTTTGAAGGTGAGCTAAAAGAAAGCACTCAGAAATACTTTGATCAGTTGAATGATCTGGTTGACGGAGTGCGGAAAACTTATAACCAAACCATCGCAGTGCCTGGAGCGACTGCGGATGAATCGGATCAGGCTGAGATCAAATCGTCCGGCGCTGGCGGACAAACGCTGGCCGGGCAGCCGGCTGCCAGCGATGCCAGAAGCAAACCGCCTGAAGCGGCGGCACCGGCACCAAGACAGCCTCCGCAGGAAACCATTCGGGTCAGTGCGCCACTGATCGATGAGCTGGTCAACCTCGCTGCCGAAACCAGTATCACGCGGGGTCGACTGGAAACCCAGATCAGTGATTTCAGTTATACCCTCGAGGAAATGAACTCGACGATCGAACGTTTGAAAGAGCAGTTGCGTCGAATGGATATCGAGACTGAAGCGCAAGTTCTGTTCGGTGCCGAAAGAGAGGGTACACGCGCAGGCGCAGACTACGGGGATGATTTCGATCCGCTGGAGATGGATCGTTATTCATCGATTCAGCAGCTATCCCGTGCCCTGACCGAGTCCGCTTCGGATTTGATGGATTTGAAAGAGGAACTGGCGGAAAAATCCCGTGATGCTGAAACCCTGTTGTTGCAGCAGTCCAGAATCAATACCGAGCTGCAGGAAGGCTTGATGAAAACCCGGATGATTCCGTTTTCGTCAATGGTGCCGAGATTGCGCCGTATCGTTCGTCAGGTGAGTGGCGAACTGAAGAAAAAAGTCGAATTCGATGTCCATAACGCTGAAGGTGAAATGGACAGAACAGTACTGGAAAGAATGGTCGCACCACTCGAGCATATGCTGAGAAATGCGCTTGATCATGGTATCGAAACCAGAGAACGACGACTTGCCGCCGGTAAACCCGAAACCGGGTCGATCGATCTTTCATTGAGTCGGGAGGCAGGCGACATTGTATTGCGGATGCAAGACGACGGGGGGGGGATTCCTGTCGAAGCGATTCGCAGGAAGGCGATCGAGCGAGGTCTCCTTGACGAAAAGACCCGGATTTCTGATCACGAAATACTTCAGTTCATTATGAAGGCAGGCTTCAGTACCGCCAAGAAAGTGACCCAAATCTCCGGCCGTGGGGTTGGCATGGATGTGGTTTCCAGCGAAATCAAGCAGTTGGGTGGCCATATTTTTATCGACTCCGAGGTGGGCAAAGGAACGACTTTTACCGTGCGCCTGCCTTTCACTGTGTCGGTCAACCGGGCATTGATGGTCAATGCGGGCGACGATTTTTATGCGATACCCTTGAATACCATCGAGGGTATCGTGCGGGTGAGTGCCTACGAACTGGAGGAGTATTACAAGCCTGACGCGCCCCTGTATGAATACGCCGGCAAAAAATACAAGCTACAGTACATTGGTTCCCTGTTGCAGAGTGATCACAAACCCAAGTTACAAGGCCAACCACTGCCCTTACCGGTCATTCTGGTTCGGGGCGGAGAGCAATCAGTGGCGTTGCAGGTTGACAGCCTGATGAGTAGCCGAGAGATTGTCGTTAAAAGTCTGGGTGTCCAGTTCAGTTCGGTGCGGGGGGTATCCGGTGCGACCATTCTTGGTGATGGTAGCGTCGTCGTGATTCTCGACTTGCCGGCGTTGATCCGGGCAGATTTGACTGCGCAACGGCAGGCCGGAGTCATGCCCGGGCTTGACGAGCCGACGGCCGCTCAGTTGTTCAAGCCTACCCAGGTTCTGGTGGTCGATGACTCCGTTACGGTTCGGAAGGTAACCAGCCGGCTGCTGCAAAGAAACGCGATGGAAGTGATCACCGCAAAAGACGGTGTCGATGCCGTTGCCATTTTGCAGGATATCAGGCCGGATATCATGTTGCTCGATATTGAAATGCCGAGGATGGATGGCTTTGAAGTGGCCAGTTTTGTCCGTCACGATGAGAGCCTGCAAGATGTACCTATTGTCATGATTACCTCCAGAACAGGGCAAAAACACAAAGACAGGGCAATGTCGATTGGCGTCAATGAATACCTGGGCAAACCATTTCAGGAAAAAGCGCTCCTTGGTACGATTGACAAACTGGTAAAAAAATCACGCAGGTAGCGGTAAATGAGTAAGTCGGCGCGGTCTCGGATCGGCATTGTATCGGATACGCCGCTGCAACGGCATGTTCTGCAACACGCTGTCGAGGGGTTGGGCCTGGAAATCGCCTACAACCTCGATCCGTCGAAGTTTTCCGAGTTTGTCGCCGGGGCTGCCAGTGGCGCTGATATCGATCTGCTTATCGTCGAAGTGGAAGGCGAGGATCACTGTTCCGTCTTTATCGATCAGTTATTGGAAAGTCTGGACTGCCCTATCCTGTTTGGCCTAGACCATGCCCCAAAAAAGCACAGTAAGGAATTTCCCCGCTGGCAACGACGTTTGCATGGCAAGCTGCGGGAACACCTGGGTGACATTGACAAAATTGAAGATATCGGGGAGTCGCTCAGCCAACTGGAGAACATGGACTCGATTCAGCCAACCAGACTTTCGGCATCTTTGCCCGTTTCGCCAGCCGACCATGCCGGTGATGTCAAGGAGGTATGGATATTGGCCGCGTCACTGGGCGGCCCCGAGGCAGTGAAAACCTTTTTGGATCTGCTCCCGGCAGGGCTGCCGGTGGCATTTATTTACGCGCAGCATATCGACGCGAATTTTTCTGAGGTATTGGCCAAAGTACTGGCACGTCATTCTTCGTTCAAATTGAGAGTTGCTCAGGCAGGTGATCGAGCCGCTTTTGGTGAAGTGCTGCTGGTGCCAGTGGATAAAGAAATGATTTTCGATGACAGCGGTTGCGTGCAGTTCAAGGAAAATCCCTGGCCAGGCCCCTATGGCCCGTCTATTGACCAGGTTATGCTGAATACCGCCAACCACTACGGTGGCAAGTGTCATACCATATTTTTTAGTGGCATGGGCAATGACGGGGCGATTGCGGCGCCCTTGTTGCGAGCCTATGGCGCCAATATCTGGATCCAGAAAGCGGAAAGTTGTGCCAATCACTCGATGCCGGCGTCGGTAGATGATACCGGCTGTTCCACTTTTTCAGGCACGCCTGAACAATTGGCTGTACACCTGATACACACAATCGAAAAAAACGCCGCCAAGGTCGGAGTGGATGAATTATGAGTTATCCGCCTGGCAGATACGCTGGCTGGCCTAAGATTAACCCTGGCAAAACAAAAAGGATAGCGACCAATGGCAAAGATCTTCTCACTTAACCGGGCCATGGAATCCGACGACAGTGATATTGTCTCTGGCCTGTTCTTGCGGGTGACGGATAGGGATTTATTGTTACCGAATGTATCCATTGCCGAAGTGGTGGATTACCAAATCCCCGAGCCCGATCCCGCCAGGCCCGACTGGTTTTTGGGCGCCGTGTTCTGGCGTGGCCAGGCTCTGCCGGTGGTGTCGTTCGAGGCGATGAATGGTGGCGGTCAGGCCAGTTTGGGCGAAAACCCCCGACTTATTGTGATCAATGCCATTGGCGAGCATCACAACGAAACGCCGTTTTATGCCGTTGTTATCCAAAACATTCCCCGGCTTGTTAAAATCGACAATGACAATATTGCCGAAGAAGCCGGGGTCAACAAAGGGCCGGCCGAAAAAATGCAGGTGATGACCCAGGGCGAAATCGCCACGATACCCGACCTGGATTACCTGGAAAGGAAAATTCACGAAGCGCAACATGGCACGCGACAATAACGCAAATAAATCAGATAGCTCGGGGGAACACACCGCCCCAAATGGTGCAGACTGACACGCCGGAGGTTTCAACGAATGTTCCCATGCCAAGATGCCCGGTTTTGTAGTGCGTTGCTTGGCAATATCAATGCTAAGAAGTTGTATTTTTTCGATATTTTGCGCGTCTATTCGGGTTTGATCGTTTAGTCTTTAAGTCTAATTGCATTGGCCGGAATATCTGGTCACAGTCGGGTTGTATCTGCGTTTTTCTAGCCCATCTTTTGGAAAAATCTAAAGGGGTATTTTATGAGTTACAAAGCGTCAATTATCGGTTCCGGTAATGCCGGACTGACAGCAGCCTATCATTTTTCTTTATGCGGCGTGGATGTGTGTTTATATGGGGCCAAGGGCTTCGATCAACCACTGACTGATATAGAGGAAAAGGGCGGTATCGAAGCATTGGCCGAGTTTAACGGGGTCACATTGAGTTTTGCCGGGTTTGAAAAAATAGATTGCATTACCCGGGATTTAAAAGAAGCAGTGGACTATTCCGACCTGTTGATTTTGCCCGTTCCTTCCTTTGCTCAGGAACCATTGTTCACCGAAATGCTGCCATCGCTAAAGGATGGCCAAATCATTATGTTGATGCCGGGAAACTATGGCTCACTCGTCCTGAACAAGATAAAAAATGAACGAGGCTACCAGGATTTGGACATCACCTTTGTCGATGCCAACTCCATCCCCTGGGCAACCAGAATTTCCGGGCCGGCGCAATTAAATATTTTGGGAATGAAAGAGTTTCTTCCCGTGGCTGCATTGCCTGCCAGTCGAACTGAAGCCGCCCTAGAGCGGTTACAACCTGTCTTTCCGTTGCCATTGAAGCCTTTGCCAAATGTAATTTGTGCTGGCCTGGAAAATATTAACTTTGGCGGTCATCCGTTGCTGACAACGTTGAATATGGGATTGCTGGAAAACTTTGCCGGCAAATTCAATTACTACAAGGATTGCTGTTCAGTGGCCACGGCCAAGGCCGCAATGGTTATGGAGGAAGAGCGTCAGGCGATAGGGCGTGGTTTGGGGGTCAGCCTGTACACCGAGCTTGACATGATGAATGCCCTTTATGGTATGGATTGCAAATCAGTGTATGAAGTGAATCGCACATCGGAAACCCACGGCAAACTGAACAGCTCGCGCTGGAGAAAATGGGCCTGGCCGGTTTGTCGGTTGAACAGATTATGGCTTCTGTCGCTTGAATACCACTATGATCTTGTACATCAACAGTGAACCGTCTGAAACAGGCAAGCGAACGAACCCCGGCAACGGACGGATGCCGGTCGAGCCTGACTGGTAATTTCGTCTATCGTCTAGTGTAGCGAACGCTGCTTGGCTTTCATTTCCTTGTTTACCTGATAAATCCGTTTTTTCAGCTTAATCATACCGAATATGACCAGGCCGATAGAAATGGGTACCGATGCGCCAATAATCCAATCCGAGTTTTCGATCAATCCTACGCCTTTCGCTGAATCTGCGGCGAACTTCACCAATCCGACCAGATGATAACTGATGACCGCGACGGACAATCCTTCCACCGCTTGTTGCATACGCAATTGCAGTTTGCTGCGTCGATCCATTGACTGTAACAGATAACGATTTTGTGATTCGATAGTCACGTTGACCCGGGTTCTGATCAGGTCGCTCGCCCTGTCTATGCGCACCGACAATTCGGTCAATGCTCTGCGGGTGTTTTCACAGGTGCGGTAGGCCGGTATCAGGCGTCGGTTTAGAAACTCACCGATGGTTTGTAAGCCATTTACCGCTGTTTCGTTGAGTTCTTTAATTCGGCTGCGAACCAATGCATAGTAGGCTTCGGAGGCAGAGAACCGGAAATTGGTATCTGAAATAATCTGCTCCAGTCTGGCAGCGAGCGTGGATAGTTCGGCCAGTAGTCTGCGTTCGTCATCCAGCCCTTCGATATGAGTGATTTGCTGGTTGATAGCGGCCACCTGGCTGGCCATGGCCCTTACCTCTGGCGCCGTCACCTGGGCAACTGGAAACGCGATCAGCATCATCATGCGATAGGTCTCGATTTCCAGTAAGCGTCTTAGCAGTCGGCCACACTGACAAGGGTTAAGGCTCCGATTGTAAATCAGGGTTCGGCTCATGCCATCACTATGAATGCGATACGAGGTCCAGATATGGGCATTGCCCTCGGGCAGCACAGAGCCAATCATTCGATGGCCTTCAAAATACTGATGTATTGTCTCCATTGTCGGCATGGTTTCGGGCATGGCCAGCACTTCAATATGCAACCCGCTGATCAATCGTCCTGGAATGCTGGCCAGCCAGTCATCAGGCAGCACTGACAAGGCGTTGTCACTGAAGGGTTGCTCGCTGGCCACCTTTTTGATGAAGGTATAAGTCGTGAACTCGGTGTGACATTCCCAGCGCAGCTCGAAACTGCCGAAATCCTGATAATAACAGGATGCGTTGGGGGCCGGTGGATTGACCGTATAGCGATCACATAGACTGCATAAGTGATTATACCGGTTCGCGACTATTTCATTTCTGTTCTGGTCGTCATTGTCGTGCAGAACAGCCAGTTGCGATACTTTTGCCGGAGTACCGATTAAAGGAAAGGGTCGAGTATGCAGTTCGTTGAAGAGCTTCTCTCGGTTTGAGTGAAACTTTAGTAGGGTTAAGTTGCCCGTCATCCTGGTAGCGGCCTCTTCAGTTAACACATAATACGCTTTTCACGCACTTTACCATAGAATTCTGTGCAAAGGGCGAATCAAGTGCAATTATCGCTGGCAAAGGTTAGGCTGGCACGCCTACAATGACCACGAGGTTTTACCAGCCATCACTCCGATAATCGCGTGACAAGAAAATTGCCCTACTATGAAAAGTCAACGGCCTTTGGTTAGTCTGCATCAGGTTTCAATCTCATTCCAGAACAACCGTGTTCTGCAAAAGATTTCACTCGACTTGTACCCGGGGCAAATCGTTACTTTGATTGGCCCGAATGGAGCCGGTAAAACGACGCTGGTCAAAATCATACTCGGCCTGATCAAGCCAACAACAGGCAGTATTACCTGGGCGCCAGATGTCAATATGGGCTATATGCCGCAACGCTTGCATATTGACCCGACTCTGCCTTTAACCGTGTTTCGATTTCTATTGCTGGCCGGTGCATCGCCATCTGCAATAAAGAAAGTGATGAACAGGGTCAATATTGCCTACCTGAAAAAAACACCGATTCAGCAGGTTTCCGGAGGTGAGCTACAACGAGTTCTGTTGGCCCGGGCAATTCTGCGCAAACCGGCTCTTTTGGTGCTTGACGAACCGGCGCAGGGCGTCGATGTGACAGGTCAAAATGAACTCTATCGGTTGATTCAATTGCTGCGTGATGACCTGGGGTGCGGCATATTGATGATATCCCATGACCTGCACCTGGTGATGGCTGCGACGGATCATGTCGTTTGCCTGAATCACCATATTTGTTGCTCCGGTCATCCCGATCATGTCTCGAATGACCCGGCGTTTCTTGCCTTGTTCGGTCGGGCATCAGCTGAATCTTTGGCGGTTTACCATCATCATCATGACCACAAGCATAATATTCATGGCGATATTATCGAGGAGGATTAGCGTTGGAGTTTATTGTCAAAGGACTGGCTACCGGCTTGTCTCTGGCTATCGTAGCCGGTCCTCTGGGTTGTTTTGTCGTTTGGCGTCGTATGTCTTATTTTGGTGATACCATGGCGCACTCGGCCTTGTTGGGTATTACTCTTGGCCTGATATTCAGTATCGATCTGACACTCGCCATTACAGTGGTCACGATTGCTATCGCGTCTTTACTGACGGTGTTGATGAAATCGAGACAACTGGCATCCGATACCTTGCTGGGTATCCTCGCCCATAGTAGTCTGGCGTTGGGTCTGATGGTGTTGAGTTTTATGCCTGACGTCCGTGTCGATATTAACGGATTTCTGTTTGGTGACCTGCTTGCCGTCAGTAACGCAGATGTGTTTTGGAGCCTGGCAGGCGGTGCCCTGGTTTTAGTGATTGTGGTCTCTCTCTGGCCGCGTTTGCTGATGGTGACTATCGATGAAGATCTGGCGAAGGTCGAGGGGCTGAATGTCGAGCGACTCAAGTTTGTTTTGCTCTTGCTTATCTCTATCGTGATTGCCATCGCGATTAAAATTGTTGGCGTATTGCTGATCACTTCCATGCTGATTATTCCTGCTGCCACTGCCCGGCGCATTGCGAAAACGCCGGAATCCATGGCAATATCCGCAGCCGGGCTGGGAATGGCGTCAGTTGTATCCGGTTTTTTCCTGTCCTACCATCTGGATACCCCTGTTGGCCCTTCGATTGTCAGTTGTGGCTTTGTCTTGTTTATACTGACTTATATCGTTAAAAAATAATTAATTCGATATTATTGTTCGGTAACGGCCAACCTGAGCGCCAACCCGACAAACACCAGCCCGGCGATTCGGTTCATAATGAGTTGTGCCTGCTCGGAACGTTTTAGCCAATGCGCCAAATAGCCGCCGCTCCAGGCTACCAGCGAAAAAACCAGGGCGGCACAGGCGATAAAAACCAAGCCAAATGCAGTTAATTGCAGCGTGATGGCACCGGTTGAGGGATCGGCAAACTGAGGCAAAAATGCCAGAAAAAAGAGGACGACTTTGGGGTTGCTCAGGTTGATGATCACGCCGCGAGCAAACAGTTGGCGCGCGCTGAGCCGGTTTCTGTCGGATTGTGTGGTGTCGGTGGTGCCACGGTTAAATGCTTGCCAGGCAAGGTAAAGCAAATAGCCAGCACCCAGTATTTTCAATCCGGTAAACGCGGTGACAGAAGTCTGAAATATTACGCCAATACCGAGCGCGACCACACAGGTATGAACGATCAGGCCGCAACAAATGCCGGCCGTGATTAACAATCCGGCTTTTCTGCCGTGCATCGCCGACTGCGTCAGCACAAACAGGTTGTCAGGGCCGGGCGCGAGCGCCAGTGCAATAGAAGCACTGACAAAGAGAATAAGTGTGTCGGCTGCGATCATGATTATGTTCCAAAACAAATTCAGTAGTTTAAAATAAGCCTTTAGAACAGGCAATGTCGATGGCCAGTCGGCTTTTTGACTGTGCCGGCCTGTCACTGTTGATGGCTGCGTTTATACAGTGTTGGTAACTATTTGGCAGATAGGGAGAGTATCTGCTGCAATGATGGAGTCAGTGTTTTATGGATAATCGAAACCCAAAAGACAAACATGCGTCACAGTTCGGTTTGCTTTGTTCCCGGTATTTTGGCCCATTTTTCTGGACCCAGTTTCTCGGTGCATTCAATGACAATGTGTTTAAAAACGCGCTGTTGGCGTTAATTACATTCAACGCGCTCTATGCTACGAGTATTAGCACCGATACGATGAACAACATTGGCAGTGTGTTGTTTATCCTGCCCTTTTTTTTGTTTTCCGCGCTGGCCGGAGAAATTGCCGATAAATACGAAAAGGCGTGGCTGATTCAGAAAATCAAGCTGCTGGAAATCGTGATTATGCTGGTTGCGGCCATCGGCTTTATGCTGGATAGTGTCTGGGGTTTGTTTATCGTGCTATTCATGATGGGCACCCAGTCCACCTTTTTCGGCCCGGTTAAATATAGTCTGATTCCGCAGCACCTGCACAAAGATCAGTTGGTTGGCGGCAATGCGCTGGTGGAAACCGGAACCTTTGTTGCCATATTGCTGGGTACGATCGGTGCGGGTTTGATCAGCAGACAGCCTGACGCCACGGTGTATTTTGCGGTGCTGGTCGTGCTGACCGCGATGCTGGGTTGGTTGGCCAGCCGGTCTATCCCCGTCGCGCCCGCGCCCAGCCCGGAACTGAAAATCAAATTCAATCCATTGACAGAAACCTGGAAAACACTCAGGTTTGCCAGGCAAAACAAGGCCGTTTATCTCGCGATTATGGGAATCTCCTGGTTCTGGTTTTTAGGCGCGAGCTATCTGACCCAGTTGTACCATTACTCGAAGCAAGTGTTGTTCGGCGATCAAACGGTCGTTACCGCCTTACTGGCGACATTCTCGATGGGTATCGCCATCGGCTCGCTGTTGTGTGAAAAGCTGTCTGGCAGAAAAGTCGAGCTTGGGCTGGTGCCGCTCGGCTCCATAGGCTTGTCGGTGTTTGGGCTTGACTTGTATTTTCACACCCAGCCTCATCCGGTCAGCGGCGCCCTGCTCGATATCTGGGCGTTTCTTGCCGAACCCTGGAGTTATCGGGTGCTGGTCGATTTTCTGATGATTGGTACCTTTGGCGGATTTTATATCGTGCCACTCTACGCGATGGTGCAGGATCGTTCCGAAGCCAAATCGCGGTCTCGGACCATCGCTGCCGTCAATATTATGAATGCCCTGTTTATGGTCATTGCCGGTATTGTCGCTGTCCTGCTGCTTGGCGTCATCCAGGTAACCATCCCGACATTTTTTATGATTCTGGCCGGCATCAACCTGCTGGTGGCTATCTATATCTATAGCGTTATTCCCGAATTTTTTATGCGTTTTCTTATTTGGATCATCACGCATACCATGTATCGGGTACATCATGAAGGATTGGATAAAATACCGGATACCGGTGCCTGCGTCATGGTTTGCAATCATGTTTCCTATATGGATGCGCTGATTATCGCCGGTGCCTGCCGACGGCCCATTCGTTTTGTCATGTTTAAGCCCATCTATGATCTCCCCGTGTTGAATTTTATTTTCCGAACCGCCAAGACGATTCCGATCGATTCGCAGAAAAAAGATCCTGAAACCTATCATAAAGCCTTTACCAGAATCTCCGAAGAACTGCGCGAAGGCGAGATCGTCGCCTTGTTTCCAGAAGGCAAGCTGACCACCGACGGCAATATCGATGAGTTTAAAAAAGGTATCGAGAGAATCATCGAACGTGATCCGGTACCGGTGATTCCGGCTGCGCTCTGTGGTCTGTGGGGATCTTTTTTCAGTCATCGCGGTGGCAGCGCACTTACCCGGTTACCACGACGCTTCTGGTCAAGAGTCACCCTTAAAGTGGCCGATCCGATGCCACCGGAGGCTGTGTCGGCAGAGCGGCTGGAGCAGATTGTAAAAGCGTTGAGAGGCGATAACCGCTAGTTTCTAGGGCTGTTGACCTTTCACATTGGTAACCACTGAATAGGCGGAGTCGTCGTTATCACCAAAACAAACGGCACCCTGTAACATCGATAGATATCGAATCGGATCAGGCAATAGATGCCCACCGCCAATCTCTGCTCTGCACTGTTTTTTAAACAAAAACTGGCTATTTCAACATTTTTTCGGCCACGTGGCGCAAAACGGTTTGATGTTTCTTGAAGGAGTCAGGATTATCCATCCTGACTTTTATCAGTCGAACCAGGCCGCTTGATGATACATAAGCGGTATAGTTATCGCCCCATTGTATATCTTGTTTATCACGACGGACAGTAACATAGCTGACTATGTTGTCATTTTCCGTAATGAACTGCTCCTGTAAGGGTTTGCCGTTTTTCTGATAGTCCAGCGCCATCATTTCACGCACCCACATTTTCAGGTTGTCTGGTTTATAGGCTATGGCTATTTGTTCAACAAAAAATCGTTCAAAGGTTTCGCCACGCGGTGTGTAATAGAAAGTGTCGTCATCACGAATTCTTAATTCCCACTTTGATCGTTCGAGGTCTTCCCATATAGCGGGTGGATTGAATCGGTAAACAGTGCCACCAATGGACAAACGCTGTCTGTCTTTTCTGCAAAAACCAAACACTTCCCGTTTTTGTTCACCGTTGTCGAACTTGTATTCGATGGTATGTCCGTCAACATAGTATTCGCCGGAATGATCACCTGAGCCTGCCTGACTTTTTGTAATGCTGCCACTTCCCCGATGATTGGCTTCACTGTCGTTGACATTGGCGGTGGTTACCCTGGTTTTTCCTGATTTGCTCGATGACCGCTTTGAATAGGCGTAATTTCCGTAGCTCAACTGATTAAACATGGAATTTGAACTGGCAGACTCGAACCTGCCGTTTCGACCAAGATAGAAAGAGCTTGATTCAATAGTTGAAACTGTGCCATAGGTAGTGGAAGACAAAAACTCTACTGAACGACTGAGCCGCTCGCCTTTTCTTCCTGGTGTCCCTGCAGTGGCATCAATCTTGACCCATTTGCCATCATTGTTTTCGTAATAATAACGGCCATCGGACTTTTTCCAGCGTTGCCAGTGACCCGGGTTCTCCTTTCTATGCTGATCGAAATCCAGCGTGATCAGGTCGCCGCCATAATCTGTTCCCATCCAGCCATTCTTCAGGAAAACCCTGGTCCGACTTACATAGCGATAGGACGGAACATAGCTGACGTAGCCATCACAAGCGATGGCTTCAATCTGATCGGCAGTCACGCCTTTATCCGATAATGAAAAGGTTGGCAGTGTTTCCGGAGTGGCTGGAGGGGGTGATGCCATACTTTCGGACTGGCATCCGCTACTCAATATAATAGCGGTGGCGAGAGATAGTATTTTTTTGCAACGGCGTTGATGCCAACGAGGGTTTTGTCTTACTTCTTGCATGTCAAACTTCTCCATGTCGAGGTCATTTTATCCTTGTGATAAATCATATTCCGAGTGAAGCTAACAGGAAAGTGCCAGTTGTATTTTTTGCAACAGGGCGCACAAAAAACCGTTTAGTCTCTGCGCACTTTCAACCAGCGCCATAGTGCGCCGGTTTCCTCTTTGCCGGAGGTAATATAGGTGAGTGCGCTAATGCTATGAGTTGACCAGTGCATCCAGGAAGCGGCCCGGGTGAGGCCACAGAACAAAAACTCATCGCCTATTTCGATCTTGGTCTCGGCGTCGGGTAACAGAACGGTTTTCTCTCCTCTTTTTAACAACAGTGCTCGACACTGCAGTGACTTTTCCGGTTCCTGCGGGTGCGTAGTGATGTTTTCGATCGTGACTGGCGAGCTTTCCATGCGTCGACACAGCGCCGGGGTATTGTCCGGGTCAACGGTGACCGACCAGCTATCCAGCTCCTTTTTGCCGACAATGGCGTTTAGCTCGTGGATTAATTGACAACACCAGGTTTCGTCCTGTTGTTTGATTTTGTCTAAAAATTCGATCAGTAGGTGGCTTTTCAATATGGCCATGATGTGATTCGAAATGATCACGCTCGGATCCATCATAATATCGATGCCGGCGGCATCGAATACCGGCTGATTGAAGCGCTGGTTACGTCTGCCGACGGTGACCAGTTCCGGTTTCAGTTCTTTCGCTGTCATGATAATGGACAGATTGTTCGGGTCATCCGCAGTACCCGCAATAATGCCCACCGCATCCTGAATGTTCGCTTCCAGCAGGGTGTTAGCCTCAGTGCCGAGACCGGCGATACTATGACGATCTTTCAGGCCGATCCGATCCGGGTTGGGATCGATAATGACGGTGGTCAAGCCTCTTGCGTCGAAACGCTTGACGATCGCTTTGCCCAGCCGCCCGTAACCACAGATTATCCAGGTACCTTGTCTTTGTTGGTAAGCGGTGGCGACTTCCCGATGCCTGGGGCTGATCAACCAATCATAGATAAGGTGTCGGTAAGGGAAGTGAATGGCGGTATCAAGGTAGTCAGCGAACAGAACAAAGGGATCGAGAATATAGTCGGTACCAAAGGAGTGCAGGTTTTTGGCGTAAGCCCGGCTTTCGACCCGGGAGACGACAAGGCGATTGGGCGCCAGTAGTTTACTGGTAATGGCGATGGCCAGATTGGCGTGATCGTCATCGGTCAGGCAAATAACGCCAATACATTTGGCATCGGCGATACCCGCTGTTTGCAGGATTTCCGGATCCGAGGCATCCGCACAGATGTTGGGGACATCGATCGGCAGGCCATCGATTTCCATGGCCTCGATCCGCGCTGCCTTGAGTTCTATTACCGCACAGCGAACACCCCGGTTGCTGAGCCGCCGGGTGACATAACTTCCGGTAAACCCATAGCCGCATACCAGATAGTATTCCTCGGATAAGTCGTTTATTTTTCGTTGATAGTTGGCCCGCTGCATCAGGTTCAAAAAGGCCGGATCGCGTAATGTGGCAATTACCGACCCGATACTGTACAGCCAGACAGTGACGGAAGAGTAAATCGCCAATAGCGTCCACATGCGTTGCGCGTTAGTGAATTCGTTCGGAATTTCCCCGAAGCCGATGGTCGAGCCCATAAAACTGACGAAGTAAAATGCGTGAAAGAAGCTCATGCGGGTTGGCTGACCGGAACTGTCCTGGCCGGGAATGAGCACATAGCCCAGGATCAGAATGGAGTAGACCGTGATCATCAGCAGCAACGGTGTCCGCAGTCGCCGTAGGATAAGAAAGAAAATAAAATGCATTTTGCCTAGCGCCTGATCATGACCGTCTCGACCGAGAGCAAAATCACCGAAAGAATGTTCGCGAGCAGTGCGCCACCGGACAGAGAAACAACGCTGACAATTCCCCCTTCATCGAGTTGGCCGTTACTGATATTGCTGATATAGCCCCAGATTACGGCTGCGGTAATCAGCTGCAAATCCGCGACCAGACTGGTCGCCAACAGCACCGCTCCCATATGGGTGCGATCACCAAACTTCATCACCGTTGCAATCAGGCTCACCACGATAGCGGCAAACAGCTCGTAAACATTGTGATGATGTGGATTGGTGATATCACCAACAAAAAATCCAAAGTTGAGCGTTAGCGCCAAAACGATGAAAAAAGCGAAAATGACTTTTTCGGTATTCATTTTGTCAATTCCAGGATTGTTGATTTTTATGGCATTTTGCTTAAACCAGCGCCACCTGCTCCGGGCCAGATCTATGGAATCAATATTACGAGACCTGTTTGACATGCTGACAGTGCATGTTATTTCTGCCGGAACCCAGATTTTCCATCAGCCTGATCGATGCAGTCAATACTTTGTGTCGATGGTTGGTTGTGTCGGTATTTTTACCGGCTCGAGCAGGGGTAAGCGGGAACCCCGGCGGCTTCTTTAACCAAGGTGAATGGGTGATCCTGAATCGTACCGGGCCAGTAAAATTGATCTGGATCAATAAAATGCTTGTTCTCACTCTTTTAGTCACTAAGTTACTGACTACTGGTGCCCTCATTGCTAAATTGATCTGGTTAAACCAACGAACGGGGGCAAGTCATGAAAAATGAAGGTACGTTAGATCGCATTGTTCGGGTCGTTCTGGGCCTGGGGTTATTGAGTTTGGTATTCATTGGGCCGATGACGCCCTGGGGTTGGATTGGCATAGTGCCACTGATCACTGGCATAATCGGATTCTGCCCTTTGTATAAACTGGCGGGCTTGAATACCTGCCCCATTGATACCGAAAAAAAACCGGATTGATATTTCCGGTTATAAAAAAAAGAAGAATGAAATGGAAAGGGGGAGGCGGTTTGCCTCCCTCTGTTTGTTTGGTTATCAGGTATTGTGAATATGGCTAAGAAGTGCGTGTTTCTGCAAAGGCTGTTTTTAAACAGAGAGTTATCGGCAGCGTCGCCTGTCGCCCCGTTTCCTGCCGAGGATCCAGTCTGGATCGATGTGCGGACGGCGGTTGAGCATGTTGTCGACCGTATCGACGGAGACATACGTATTTCTCATGGCGATATCGTTGCAGGTGTAACCGAATTGTTTCCGGATAAAGCCACCGAAATTCATTTGTATTGCCGAAGCGGCGCGAGGTCATCACGGGCTTTGGCCGCACTGAAAGCCAGTGGCTATACCAATCTCTATAATGCAGGTGGAATCGATGATGCCCGCAAGGCAAGAGGAATTGATCATTCGCTGTGTTAAAAGTCTTACTGTTTAGCTGACCGATGTCTTACAATCTGACAGCTCTCGATGCACAGGTAGTCGTGTCGCTGACTGTATCTCCGTTGCCGCTGACTTGGAACAGGTTGGCAAGTGGCGAAAAAATAGTTTTAATTCAACAAGGAATCAATCAATGAGTGGATCAAAAAAAATACTCGTACTCGCTGGGTGTGGGGTGGTCGCTATCGCGGCTGTCGCCACGGTCAACCATTTCAGCTCTGGCTTGAAGCTGGATCAAGCCAAAGCCATGTACTATCAAGGCATCACGATGTTCAATGACTGGAGCGCCAAAAATGCCTTTGCCATCACGGCGGTGAATCAATCTCTTGAAGAGGTGGACGACACGCAGTTGCATGCCATAACTCGTTTTTATCACCCTGATAATCAAAAGAGTACAAGCAACTGCATCGATGTCGCGACAGAACTGACTTTGACCAGCGGTCTTTTCACTGGTGGTGAAGCGGCGACAACGCACACGACGATCGTCGCCGACCCGGCAAAAACCGACTGTCGCTGGATTAGCGCTATTCAGGAAAATCCGCAAGACAAGGCGATTTTCGACTCCGTGTTTCAGGGGCAGGTGCCCGTGGAGCTGAACGGCAAGCACGCCTTGAGCGGTGCCAGCGTATGGAGTCTGTTGACTCATGCCGTTCAGGCGAAAGACATTGACACAGGTGACGCAACGAAAAAGCTCAGCCTCGATATCAAACCCTCGGAACTGGTGTTTGATATGCCGGAAACGCTTGACTCTGCCGCATATACCTTTAAGTGGCCTGGTATGCAGATAAGCGGTGTCGACCAGAAAGAGGTATCGGTTAACCTGGTGGTGGGCCGTATCGACGCTCATGGTGAGTATACGAAAATCACCGACAATATCTGGGTTGGGCCGGGTGAATTTACCCTGAGTCAGTTTCATATGGCAGTGCCTTCGGATAATCAGGTGAATGACATTGTGATAGATGGGTTGAAACTGACTTCAACGGGTCAGGCCAATGAGGGAAAGCTGGCGCAGAGTGCTCAATTGTCGATGGCGGATATTCGCGTCAACGATCAGTCTTTTGGCCAGTTCGAATACGCTATAACAACCAACAATGTGGATGTGGCCAGAATGGACAGGCTGGGAGTGGAGCTTCAGAAAGCCTTTCCGATGCATCATTCGTGGGATAGTGATCCGAGCGCATCGCCGGCCCTGAGTGAGCGGCAGAAGGAGTCACTGGTCAATGCGGTGATACAAGCATTAAGTCAGGCAAGCTTTGCTATCGATCCTCTGGCTTATTCCCTGGGCAAAGGAAATATCAGTGTCTCTGTCGCCGCCGACTTTGGTGATCTGCAAAATGTCAGTTTCCAGAGTCTTCAGCAAAACCCGGCTGAGCTTGCCAATCTGGTGTCTGTCAAGTTCGATGGTTCGGTGAATGACCAGCTTTTTGAGCAGATCGCAGCAATCAAACTGCTGACACCCGAACAGCGTAACCAGGTTGTGGTCGGAGCCAGGCAAGCTATTGATATGGGAATGCAGATGGGTGTTCTGGAATCCAAATCGGCTGGAGTGTATGAGCTGCATGCCTCTTTTGATCGAGGTCAGGTCGAGTTGAATGGCCAGCCGATCGACCCGCAAATGATGCAATCGTTGATGTCATCGAAATAGAGTTCGGGTTTGTCTTGCCGGTTGATCACAACCCTCTCGACAATGCCTCTAACCACATTGCGTCGATAGGCGATCACAGAGGCATTGTTCCATAAACAAAGCACAGCGACTATTTTGCGCCTTGATTTATATTTCTCCCTCTTTTGAGTAATGTGCAAGAGGTTTGTCGGTGGAATTATGGCTGATTTTTGCCAGTGCCTTTTTGGCCGCGACTCTGCTGCCGTTTTATTCGGAATTTGTGGTTGCTGCGGCGCTGGCCAATATGCCGGAGAATTTGTTATCGATCTGGCTGGCGGCGTCTTTTGGCAACACCTTTGGTGCCGCGGTGAATTGGTTGGCGGGTCGCTATCTGCTTCGTTATCAGGATCATAAGTGGTTTCCTTTTCAAGCCAATTCATTAAGCTCTGCCCAGGTCTGGTTTCAGAAGTACGGTGTTTGGTCTCTGCTGTTTGCCTGGCTGCCGGTAGGCGGAGATCCGCTGACTTTCGTTGCCGGGATGATGCGGGTGCCCTTTGCTTTGTTTTTTACACTGACATTGATTGGCAAGTCAATACGCTATCTGGTGGTGATCTATTTCGCTGAAGTTGTTTATAATGCTCTTTAGCTGAGCCAAGCCTTGGTGTAAAGCTATGCGTCAGTTGGCAGACAGCTGAGATCAATAGTGAGCATTGAAATGGCTGGCGGAATAACGGATGTGTCGAGCCAAATCAGATAAAACAGGATTGGTATTTTGCACCAAACGCTTATAAAACTTTTTCAGTCAATGGTGAGCAGTCTCAGAGACTTGGCCCCGATTGCGGCTGTTATCCTGTTTTTTCAATTGGCCGTATTGAAACAGCCCTTACCCGATCTTACGCAGCTTATTACTGGCGTCATATTTGTCATTATGGGTTTGACGTTTTTCATTCACGGACTCGAACAGGGTCTGTTTCCGATCGGTGAGAGTATGGCTCATGCCTTTGCTCGTAAGGGCAGTGTGATCTGGCTGATTATTTTCAGCTTCTCTTTGGGCTTCGGCACGACAGTGGCTGAGCCGGCACTGATCGCCGTATCCGCCGAGGCCGCCGAAGTGGCGGCTGTCGGAGGGGTGATAGACATGACCGATGCGGCAAAGGCTGGTTATGCCGATGGTCTTCGCTATACCGTCGCTTTTTCGGTTGGTCTGGCCATAGTGACCGGCGTCGTTCGGATCCTCAAAGGCTGGCCGATTCAATGGTTTATTATTATCGGCTATATTCTCGTAGTGATTATGACCTGGTTTGCGCCGAAGGAAATTATCGGCATTGCCTATGACTCGGGGGGCGTCACCACCTCCACCATCACGGTGCCATTGGTAACCGCATTGGGCGTCGGGCTGGCTTCGTCAATCAGGGGCAGAAACCCGATGATCGATGGTTTCGGGTTGATCGCATTCGCTTCACTGACGCCGATGATCTTTGTTATGGCCTATGGAATGATCATTCAATGATGCTTGAAGAAATCCAATCCGTTTTCGCCAGTACCGTTCACGATGTCATTCCGATTATCGCCATTATTTTTGGCTTTCAGTTTGCCGTTATCCGAAAAGTGCCAACAAATATTGGCCGGATTATCTCTGGGTTTATCTGGGTCTTGGTCGGTTTGTCCTTGTTCCTGATCGGTCTTGACTGGTGCCTGTTCCCACTAGGACGATTGATGGCAGAACAGCTGACCGATCCGGCATTTATTCAAGGGGCAAGTGCGGCTTCGGGTGCGATTGCGATGGCAGAAATCGACTGGTGGGACTATGCCTGGGTTTACTTTTTTGCTTTTTTGATCGGCTTTAGCACCACTATCGCTGAGCCGTCTTTGATCGCGGTCGCGATCAAGGCAAATGAGGTCTCGGGTGGCGCCATCGGGGTGTGGGGTTTGCGTATTGCGGTCGCATTTGGTGTCGCATTTGGCATTGCGCTTGGCGCATACCGGATCGTTGTCGGCGATCCAATACACTGGTATATCATTTCCGGCTATATCGTTGTGGTGATACAAACCTGCTTTGCACCAAAAATTATTATACCGTTAGCCTATGATTCGGGTGGTGTGACAACCTCTACCGTGACTGTACCCCTGGTTGCTGCGCTGGGTTTGGGCTTGTCTGAAACTGTGCCGGGTAGAAACCCGCTGATTGACGGGTTCGGCCTGATTGCCTTTGCCAGTCTGTTCCCGATCATGTCGGTCATGACTTATGCTCAAGGCTCGGCGTACTGGGTTAAATTGCGTGGAAAGAAAAACAAAACCGAGGAGGCGTAATGTGTTTTGCCCTTCTCGTCAACAGGATTAACGAGAGGAAATCATTGTGCACTTCAAAATGATTATAGTGTTTCTTGATGATGATAAAACCGAAGTAGTGATGAGTGCGGCGAGAAAAGCCGGTGCAACGGGAGCTACAGTGATTAACCATGCTCGGGGCGAAGGACTCAAACGCTCGAAGACGTTTTTCGGTTTGAATTTGGAAACCCAGCGCGATGTGGTCTTCTTCCTGGTTGAAGAGCACTTGAGTCGGCAGATTCTCGAAGAGATCGGGCGTGTCGGTCAATTTGAAGAAAAGCCGGGCACCGGCATTGCCTTGCAGATAGATGTAGAGGATGCTGTTGGTATCAGCCACCAGGTTGAAAAAATAACAGATGAAGTGGAGAGACTACTATGATGCCTCGCAAAGTCGTAATGGCTCAGGATGTCATGCGTCCGATTTTTGTCGAAATGGACGGTTTGTGTACGGTGCAGGAGGCTTTGGAGCAGTTGCTTCAGAATGATGCGAAAGTGGTCATTGTCAAGCGAAGACACGACCATGATGCACATGGTTTGGTGTTGCTTTCGGACATTGCATCCAAAGTATTGGCAAAAGACCGGGCGCCGGAGCGGGTCAATATTTATGAAATAATGACCAAACCGATGATGACGGTGGCGCCGGAGTTGGATGTGCGTTATTGTGCGCGCTTGTTTCATCGTTTCGGCTTGTCCGTTGCCCCGGTCTTGAAGGACAACAAGGTTCTCGGCATTGTCAGTTACAGCGAACTGGTACTGCATGGTTTGTGTGACCTGGTCGATCAGCCGGCTCTCAATGACATAGATTGAAAAAAACCGGTTGGCCAGCCTGGGTGCTTTCGATGCCGGAATACGGTGTTGATCGCTTTCTGCTCGGGTCGAGAGCGATCTGATTTTGTTCATTGACAAGCCTTGCTGATTGCGGCGTAAAGGCGTGGTAGTCGGGCCGAAAGATAAACTGTGTTGGTTGGGGTTGTCGTCGGTATCGAAATTAGCCAATTAATTTTGGTTGTTTGGCCATGCTGTACTAGACTTGCCTGTGGTTTCGTTTGTCTGAGCGGCAGATTGACCGACTTGCTATGTTATGATTGCTTTGTTGTGACAAGCATCGCAATCAGTGTTGTAACAAAATGTTAACAACAATTTTTTATAATAAATGTACCTGAAAATAAAGAATAGGATTAAACATGACTATTAAAGTAGGCATCAATGGCTTCGGCCGTATTGGTCGATTCGCCTTTCGTCTGGCCCAGGAGCGGGATGATATTGAAGTACTGGGTATCAATGACCTGATCGACGTGAATTACATGGCGTATATGCTGAGGTATGACTCGATTCACGGCCGTTACAAAGGGACTATAGAAGTCGATAACGGCTCCCTGGTTGTCAACGGCGCTAAAGTGCGTGTCACCAACGAGCGTGATCCCGCTAACCTGAAATGGGATGAATTGGGCGTCGACGTGGTGATAGAATCCACTGGCCTGTTCCTGACCGATCCAACCGCACGCAAGCACATCACAGCCGGTGCCAAGAAAGTCGTGCTTTCCGCTCCGTCAAAAGATGACACCCCGATGTTTGTCATGGGCGTAAACAATGATACCTACGCCGGCCAGGAAATTGTCTCCAACGCATCTTGTACCACCAACTGTCTGGCGCCAGTCGCCAAGGTGCTGAACGATAATTGGGGTATTACCGATGGCTTGATGACGACGGTTCACGCCACCACAGCGACTCAGAAAACAGTTGACGGCCCTTCCGGCAAAGACTGGCGCGGAGGTCGGGGTGCGAGCCAGAATATTATCCCTTCTTCAACTGGTGCCGCCAAAGCCGTTGGCAAGGTAATCCCGGCATTGAATGGTAAGTTGACCGGTATGGCCTTCCGGGTACCGACACCGGATGTATCCGTTGTCGACTTGACCGTCAACCTGGCAAAGCCCGCCAAATATGATGAAATCTGTGCAGCTATGAAGGCGGCATCGGAAGGCCCACTGGCCGGTGTGCTTGGTTATACCGAAGACCCGGTAGTTTCAACCGACTTTGTCGGTGAGCAAAGTGCCTCTGTCTTCGATGCCAACGCAGGTATCGCTTTGACTGATACTTTCGTGAAGGTCGTTGCCTGGTACGATAACGAAGTGGGTTATTCGGCCAAAGTACTGGATTTGGTTGAGTATATTTCCAAACATTAACCATTTGTACCAGTTCAAAACCAGAGATTGAGGTCTTTTCCGAAGCGCTGGTGTTTTTCTTGAGAGACGGCAATGGTCGTCTCTTTTGCGTTGTAAGGCTTGCCAATGATAAACCTACTGTGCGCACAGTCGATGTCTGAAGAAATAAAGCCTTATGCTGGCTTGAATCGGGGATTAACGAAAAGCAATCACTGATTTGAACCTGGGTAATTCATTGGGTCGATCGCGTCAACGAACGGCGGCTGAACCTGTTTTTATACGCAGCGGCTTTGTATAGGGCAAAGTTTAGATGCGTCCGATCAAAATCTTTATTTAAAGCTCGACTAAATACCGAGATATTCTTTCATATGTTCCAGCGCGTCGGCCCATGCCCCGGCATGGCTGATATCGACATCGATGCGATGGAAATGCGTACTGTGCGATATCGGCAATAACTCTGGGTTCAGTTCCATGCCGGGTGATTTGAGCGCAAAGGTGGTGGTAGTCGGGAATTTGTCGACAATCTGGGTAACGATATGCGGGTGGGCTGCGATCAGCACGCCCAGCTTCGATGCGGTGCAGGCTTGTTCAAATCTGTCAGTGAAAATACCGACGTGACCATTACCATATTCCATGTCCGCGAGAACTCTATTGTTCATTTTGGCGACGTGGTAGCTACCATCGCTGACCACTTCGTAGTCTGCATCATTTAAAGAATGGTAACTGGTAAACCACAGGGGGCGTTGAAAGCCTTCTTTCAGCAGCAGGTAACGAGGCGCTTCCGTTTCCCTTGCCGATGAGACTGTGCCGGTAATACATACGATCTTTTTATTGCCAAGTGCCAACATGCTGTTAATCCCCTCGGATATCAGTTTGTGCTTGTAATCGGAGCCAGGTCTACGCCCGATGTTTATTATATTGCATCAAAAAAATCAAATGGTTGCCTGAGTCCCCTCACCAATTCCAGATAGCCTTCTTGTTCCGGCCGAATATGGCCATGCCTGATAAGAAAGTCGATAATGACCAGATTACAGTTTTGCTTGAAGCGATCAGTGTCTCTGACTATTTGAGCGACCTCTTCGATTGGCAGCAGGTCAAAGCGTTCCACCTCGCCATCCTGGCAGACAGGGATAAAAGATTCGGGGAGTTCCAGATCGTAACAAAACATAATATCCGGCTTGAGGCCATCATCGATTTCAACGCAGTAGCTGATGGCGCCAACCGGATACAGGCGATGAATCAGCTCATCAGGAACCGACGCCTCTTCCCGGCATTCTTTCGCAATGTTGTTGTTCAGTGTGATGCCATAAGGCAGCCCACCGGCGACTAAGTTGTCCAGTTTGCCCGGAAAAGTGCCTTTGGTTTTCGATCGGGTGGCGACCCAGATATAGATTCGATGGTTTTTTTTCACATACCCGTTCAGGTGCTGGCCCCAGGCCCGGATGCCATAGTAAGGCGCGGCGGCACGGTCGATAAGCAACCGGGCGGGCTGTTCAAACAGGGTTTTAACCGGGTATTGTTCACCGTGTGTATGTTTGATCATGCCAGCGTCGACCAGGTGCCGGTTGATTTCTCCGAGCGCCTGACTGCCTGCCTCGAAATCGCTGGCGTTATCGTCCGAAGCGATAGCCAGCGCAACCTGGTTTTCGGTCACCTTGAACACCGCCGGCCAAGGTTTCAACGCTTCCGCAAACGAGTGTTTGACCCAGCCAATCCGCTGTTGGTCAATCTGCAAGGGCTTGAAGTGGCTCAGATCATAGCGGTTGCATTGCCGAATTTTATCCAGGTAGCTCATTGTTCGACTCAGAAAATCCAGGCTAATATCGCCAGTGCGATAACCACGACGTAGGGATAGGCGACTGTCGGTCTGCGTGCGTGGGCCAGATATTCCGAGACAAGCTCAAAGCTATCACCTCGGTTGTTTTGCCAGTCTGAATAAAGATGATAAATCGGAGTTCGGTCAGACTCCTGTGAAAGCGCCTGTTCAATTTGGCGAATTCTACTTTCAAGTCGGCCCTGGCCGGTGCGCCAGATCGCTTCCTGTAACCACAAAAGCAGCAGCAGGCAAAACAGCCAGATTGTACTCATCGGCGTAAGTATATAAACAATTGCCAAAACTGGTGCGGCGAGTTTCAATACCAGGGTCAGTTTTTCATAGCTTTCGATAGACTCATGTAACACCATCCATTCGGTTTCGTGGCAAGCCGGGTCTGCCGATTCAACCTGTTCAGCCAAGTTTGGGCTTGGGGCAGAATCGTTTTCGGTGCCAGTCTCGGTTTTGGTTGTCGCTTTGGTGTCAGGCATTGCAGGTGCTCCGTTATGCGTCATTCAGTGTGTCCAGGTATGTTGTCAGGGTACTTCCTGCCAGTGTATTTCCTGTCAGGGCGCCGGGTCAACTGTAGCGCAGAATGGCGGTCAGTGTCACGGGCTGGAAGCGAAAATCATTCTCATTATGGTGAGTTTCTACAGAACACTTAAGGTGACCTGGTCTGGTCAATCAAAGAGTCGATCGGGACGCTTGTCCATAGCCTCAACACTGCAGGTTTTCAAGCCAATTAGGTTGGGCCCGATTGGCTCTCAGTTTTTTGGTGATTTCGTCAGCCGATACCGGTGGGCTGAACAAAAACCCCTGAAATTCGTCACAGCTATGCTCACGAAGAAACTGAGCCTGTTCCGTCGTTGCCACCCCTTCTGCGATAACCAGCAGTTTCAACCGTTTGGCCATATCCAGAATGGCAAGGATGATTTCAGTTCCTTCTTTGCTTTGACCGATATCCCGGGTAAACGACTGATCTATTTTTAGCCGGTCAAAAGGGAAGTGGCGCAGGTTGTTCAACGAGGAAAACCCGGTGCCAAAATCATCAATTGCCAGCTCGATTCCTTTTGCCTTGATTCTTTCCAACGCTTCGATCATGCTGTTCAGGTCGGCCATCAACGAGCTTTCGGTAATTTCAAGTTCGAGATAAGCGGGTTCTATATCGAACTGCTCTACGGTGGCGCTGATTTTCCGGTCGAGTTCCTTGTCCAAAAACTGCAAAGGAGAAACATTCACAGCGATGCGAATCCGGCCCAGGCCCTGTTGTTCCCAGGCTTTTTGTTGCTTGCAGGCCGTTTCTATCACCCATTGTCCAAACAGCCCTGTGAGGCCGGTTTCTTCAGCCACGGGAATGAATAACTCGGGGCTGATATTACCGAGATCGTTGTTGTGCCATCGTAACAGCGCTTCGACTCCCACTATCTTTCCAGTCAATGCATCGATTTGTGGTTGATAGTGCAGTTCCATCTCGTTATTTCTGAGTGCCATATACAGGGCTTGCTCCAGTTTCGAGCGCCGTTGCAATTGTTGTGTGATATTGAACGAATACATGCACACCTGGTTTCCGGCACTGAGCCTGGCTTGTGAAAGTGCTGGGCTTTCTGCCTGGAGCCTCGCTTGTAGTAGGGCTGCTCGGGCATTTCTCAACAAATCGTCAGGGTTGTGGAACTGGTCAGACCAGGTGCTGACACCTATGGCTGTGCGAGTTCCGGTACGGCCATAAAAATCGTCGGCATTCTGATTGAGCTTTGCCGGTAGTTGATTGGCGTAGGCTTCAACCTCGTTGATGCTGGCATGGCCCTCACTGAGCAAGGCTAGATGGCCACTGTTCAAATGGGCGACAAACAACTCTTTTTTTGCCAGTTTTTGGCAGGTAGTGGCAAGTATCTTGGTCAGCTTTGACTCAAACAGCCCCTCTGACATATCCGGTTCGGCTATCGGCCACTCCAGGTGGATCACCATTATCGCCGAAACACGGTCGCCGTTGGTGAGAGAGACAGCCTGATTCAGCTTTTTATCAAACATCAACTGGTTGGGGAGACCACTGGAGGGTTGATGTAAAGCATAGTATTCGACTTGAGACCTGAGTTCGTCACTATGATGTTTTTCCGCTTTGATCTGTTGGAATGACCAGAGCGGACAGATCAAAGCGATGGATAACAGCGCCTGGACAGGCGGGTACCACAGTTGGGTCAGAGTAACAATCATCAACGGCGCGATCAGTGCCAGCATCAAAATGGCCAAAATTATCGCGGTACTAAAGCGACTGGGTAAGCACACGACCAATACCAGAGCGACAAGGACTTGCAGCAGGGTCAGAATGGATGCCCAGGTCGTCGGCATTTCTGTTCTGACGATGCCGTTGAGCAGTCCACTCAGGATCTGTGCATTGAGTTCCACTCCCGGCATCTGCTGGTGGGATTTTGAACCCGGGGTAGAGATGGCATCGCCCAGACCGGATGCGGTTACGCCGACCAAGACATATTTATCGTCAAATGTGGATGCCGGAATCTTGTTTTCCAAGACATCCACATAGGAATAGGTTTTCGGGTGTGATCCGCGATGGCCAAAAGGAATCAGCAACTTGTGTTGCCGCGTCCAGTTTTCGGTCGCTGCCAACGCGTTTGGTGGGGGCAAGTCGAGTGGGTTGAGTCGCCCCGTTCCCACCCGCAGCATGGCGTAAGCCAATGATGGCCAGTGTGGTGTGCCCAGACCTGCCAACAGGTAGAGGCGTCGACTCAATCCGTCAACGTCGAGTTCCAGATCGACATGCCCTTGCGCCGCTGTCGCCATGGAAAAAATGGTCAATGGTAATATTTCACCGATAGGAAGCCCGTTTTTTGGCGGTTCAGGTGCCACCACCAGCACGATTCGACCATTGTCTTTGATCGCTTTTGCCAGTGCCAGATCAGCCGAAGGGTCATCCTTTTGTGGCTCGGTTAACAGCAGGTCTATTCCGATTGCCCTGGTCTTTGATTCCGATAGTCTGTCGATCAGCGCTGCATGGTATTTGCGGGACCAGGGCCAGCGGCCTAATCTTTTCAGGCTCTGTTCATCGATCGCAATGAGAACTACGTCATCGCTAATCGTGTGGCTTATCAGTGGTAGAGCCAGGTCGTAAAAGACATGGTCAAGCCGGTCGCAGGCGTGAAAATAGGTCAAGCCGAGGTTGACAACCACTAATATCAACGCCGGTAAAACGATATTCCTCAGGCTTGTATTCTTCCCGATTGGCTTTGCCATCAGGTTAATCACAGTATTCCCAGGAAGAGGGGCACGACCAGCAAGAGCCAGCTATCATCCTTTTCTCCCGCTATTTTTTGGCGGGCACCCCAGGGACCGGTATACCCGTCAGCCTCGACGATCCTTACCCTAAGGTACCGGTTTTGCCAGATCACCGGCGCAAAGGCGAACCGCGGTGTCGCGGTTATCTGGTCAAGTTGCAGGTCGGTAAAGTTTTTATCCATGGCGATCTGCACCTGATAGTTTTGGTTGGCATGACCTTTCGACCATGTGGCCACTAACTGACCATCGTCTTGCCTGGCGATCCTGGCGTCGACCGCCATCGCCGCGGGCTTGATTTCAAATTGTCTGCTGACGCCTTCTGGGCCCGTTTTGCCGGCCGCGTCGACACTGGTTACGCGCCAGTAATAGGTATCTGGATCGGTCAGATTTGCGTCGGAATAATGTGTTTGGGTTAACGATGTTTCGTTGACGACCGGTTTGTCGAAGGACGCCGTGCGGGCGATTTCCAGGTGATATGAGGCGGCCTGGTCGCTGTCTGTCCACTGGAGTTCGGGGGGCGAGCCTCGAAAAACGGCCTGATCCGCGGGTTGCAGCGGCAGCGGTGGTTGCGGTTGGGTGTCCAAATGGAACGAGGTTGTGGCATTCAGTCCTTCAAGATCGAGCTGGTCGATGGCACGTGTTCGGAAAAAATAGTTGCCATCATCGAGGTCGGGTAAAGCGAATTTGGGTTGCTCGGTTACCGCTTCCCATACTATTGTACTAAATGCCTGGCTTTTGGAAATCTCCACTCGATAGGACTTGGCTTCCGCGATATGATCCCAGTACAGGGTGTAGCCGGTTTTTCTGATGGAAGCTGGAACCGGTTGAAAAAGTGGTGCCGGTAGCAGTTGTCGAGGAGTCAGTGGCGGTTTGCCTTTTTCTACACGAGTGCCAAAACCCATTTTTACCAGTTCTTTGGCTTCATTCGCTTTAACCGCCACATTGCCATCGAGCACTTCAATAGTGGAAGACTCGCCGTGGTCAAGAATTGAGGCACGGTAGTCGGTACCTCTGACCGCACTTATCGCGGACGGGGTTTTAATCTCGAAGCGAGAGCCTGGCCCGCTGGCGGGTATCACCTGGGTGTCCATTCTGCCTCGAACCAGCCTGAGTCTGGTGTCTACCATACCTGTGGTTCCATGGGCACTCAGGTGGTCGAATTTCACGATGCTGTTGGCATGCAGCGTCAGGACGCTATGGTCGGCAAACTGAATCGCCAGCGTCGAGTGTTCAGCCGTTCGCAATGTGTCTCCTAGGTTCACTTCGTCACCGGCGGCTATGCTGGTTGTATTGCCAATAAAGTTGGTCAGCGTTGCCTTGCCTTCAAGATCAATGATTTTCGCTGAAACCACATTGCTTATAATCCAGTTCAACGGGATTCTGATTTTAGTGCCGGGTAACAGGTTTTTCGGGTTTTTGATGCCGTTCAGTTGAATCAGCTGCCGGTATCGGTTGTCTCGATCCAGATATTGTTGGCTGATGCCCCATAAGGTATCACCTTTTATCGTGGTATAAACCCAGTCTTGTCCTTGGGCCGAGGAAGAAAACACAAATAAAAGGCACAGGATCCACAATTCATATGAAATGCTTTGACGGTTTGATTCAGTCATGGTTCCAGTCTCTGTTGAGGTGGCGAGTACCAGGGTGAGCCAGTGATTTTATAAGCCACTTGTCAGGTAGATTGGCTACTTTTTCAGTGTCCAAAGGTTGGCGACGGGGCCGTTGTTTGTCGCACAAAGACTTTTATCATGATTTCCTCCCATTGTGTTTGCAGTCAACGCGATAATCAGCTTATTTTTATGTACGCAGCGATGGTCGCTGCGAATGGTTTTGACGGTATTGGCGCCGTCAGGCCCAGTTATTTTGCGTTCTGCGAGCCCCTAGAATAGGGATATCTGGTGTGAAATTCAAGCGCTACGGGCGCTCCGGCGTGATTTCAGTAATCCCGATCGGGTGCTGCGAGCTTGTTCAGCACTCTTGCGGCGGCAAAAAAACCGAAACTGGCCGTGATTGTGGTCGCCGCCCCGAAACCACTGGCGCAATCCAGTCTCAGTGGTCGAGTCGATACGGATTTTTGCTGGCAAACCCGGCCATCGGATTGAGGGTATTTGACTTGCTCTGCGGAAAAGACGCAATCGATGCCAAACTTACGTTTTGGGTTTTGGCTAAAGCCATATTCCCTGCGCAACTTTGACCTGACTTTGGCCAGTAACGGGTCGTGATAGGTTTTGCTTAGATCGGCGATCTGGATCAGTGTCGGGTCGGACTGGCCGCCAGCGCCGCCGGCAACCACCAGTGGGATTTTATTTCGTTTACAATAGGCGATCAGGGCGGTTTTGGCTTTAACGCTGTCAATGGCGTCGATCACATAGCTGAAATCCCGGCGGATTGTGCTGGGTAAATTGCGTTCAGAAATAAATTTCATTTCGGTATACACCTGACACTCCGGGTTGATCGAGCTTATCCGCTTGGCCATGGCTTTGACTTTGAGTTGACCGATTTGGCCATCCAGGGCGTGAATTTGCCGGTTAATGTTGGATACACAGATATCATCCATATCGATCAGGGTGATTTTGCCGATGCCCGAGCGGGCGAGCGCTTCTGCCGTCCATGAACCAACGCCGCCAATGCCAATGATACAGACATGAGATTGCCTGAACCGCGCCAGCGCATCCTCGCCATATAAACGACTGATGCCGGCAAATCTAAAAGCGTAGTCTGATTCGGACATAATATGCATCGTTACCTTTGTCGGGCACTTCCTCGATTGATCGCAACCGGTCCGGTTTACTCAAGAAACAATCACTCCAAATAGGTGTAGCCGTTGAGTCCATCTGCCATCGCCTTTAAAATCATTGACTTATCCGCTTCGGTTAAGTTCGTCTTGGCCAGAGTATGACGACAGGAGGAGATCAGTCGATCCGGCTCGAACTTGACATATTTCAGTACATCATCAACCGTGTCGCCCTTGATCGGGTGTTTGAACCGATATCCACCAGTCTCGGTCATCACGACATCGATCGAATTGGTGTCGCCAAACAGGTTGTGCATGTCACCAAGAATTTCCTGATAGGCGCCGGTGAGGAAAAAACCCAGCAGATAAGGGCCTCGCTCCGGCGGAGGTGGCAATGGCAGCGTCGTGTCGATGCCGAGTTCGTCCACATAACAATCGATTCGGCCATCCGAGTCACAGGTGACATCCTGTAAAATCGCTCGTCGAGTGATCGCGGCATTCAGGTTTTGCAGCGGCAGAATCGGGAAAATCTGATCGATTCCCCACACATCCGGTAGCGACTGAAACAGCGAGAAATTGACAAATAGCTTGTCGGCCAGCTTTTCGTTCAATTCATCCAATACCTCGCGATGGGCTCGCACTTCTTTTGATAGTGCCTCTCGCACCAGAATACAGCTTGCCTGATAAATCCGTTCCGCTTCCGCTTTCTGCTTCAGGGTCAATCTACCCTGATTGAACAGCGTGTTGGCATCAGAGATGGCGTATGCCGCTTCATGGTATATTTCAGCCATCGCCCGTTGGCGGTTGTTCGCTACCAGATATCGATAGCCTGCCCACAGGCTATGCAGTGGTGCCGGCGCATCGGCGGCTGGTGCCGATGGGGTGCCCGGCTCGATGCGCTCGCTATCGATGACATTGGTAATCAATACCGCATGATGAGCTGTTAACGCCCGGCCGCTTTCGCTGATAATGTTTGGCTGTGGTGTGCCCGTCACGTGGCACTCATCACGCAACGTGGCAATGACGCTATCGGCGTATTCGGCAATACTGTAATTCATCGAGCAGGCAGAGCGAGAGCGGGTGCCATCGTAGTCAATGCCGAGACCACCGCCAATATCCACCGTGTCGATCGGAATATCCAGTGCTCTGAGTTGACTGTAATAGCGGGCGCATTCCTTTAGCCCGTTTTGTATGTCGCGGATATTGCCAATCTGGGAGCCCAGGTGAAAATGCAGCAGTGCCAGGCTGTTTTCTGCGCCGGCTTTTTTCAAGGTCTCGATGGTTTTTAGCAGCTGCGTCGAAGATAAACCGAATTTGGACTTTTCGCCGCCGGTATTTTGCCAGTTGCCCTTGCCCACGCTGGCCAGGCGAACTCGCACGCCCAGTCTGGGTGTAACCTTCAACTGCTTTGATTGTTCCAGAATCAAAGGCAGTTCATTTGACTTCTCGATTACGATAAACACCTGGAAGCCCATTTTGATACCCAGCAGGGCCAGCCGAATATACTCCCTGTCTTTGTAGCCATTGCAGACAATGATCGAACCGGGCCTGGTGCTGAGGGCCAGTACCGCCAGCAATTCTGGTTTGCTGCCGGCTTCAAGACCAATCTGCCCCCGGTCGCCAGCCGGTTGTGTCGCCAGAATCTCTTCGACCACCCGCCGCTGCTGATTCACCTTGATCGGATAGACGACCGAGTATTGGCCGGTATAGGCGTGTTGCCGAGCTGCCTGGTTGAAGGCATCGCATAGCGTGTTAACCCGGTCATGAAGAATCTCGCTGAAGCGAACCAGTACCGGTAGCCCCAAGGATTCTTTCTCGAGTGCTTTGACCAGTGATGGCAGGTTGATGCTGATACGATCCTGTTTCCGGTGGGGGCGGACAATGACATCACCATTGGCATCGATGTCGATATAATCATCGCTCCAATAAGGAATGTTGTATTGTGTTTTGGCTTTTTGGTACAACGCCGTGGTCATAGCGGTAAAAATCCATTTTAGCGAATGGTGCCGGTAGCGGGCAGTGGTTAAGTTCAGGCTGCACTCAGCGCACTAAATGGCGCTGAATTGACGGTCATCGCCCTGTTCAAACTGGTTGAGGCGTAAATTCTACCCTTTGTGGCCTGTTCTAAACAGGGGGTGAGGAAGTAAAATCCGCACTGACAAAATTGATATGGAGTTTTCTGGAGACAGCGCATGGGTAAGTCAGGTAGTGATCGGTCAGGTGATGAAAAGTTGGGTGATGGCAAACTGGGTAATGGATGGTTCACCGAAGTGTTTCAGGATCAGGGTACCGCATTTGGACTTGAGCTGAACAAAAAGCTGCACGAGGAAACCAGTGACTATCAGCATTTGGAAATCTATCAGACCAAAACCTTCGGTAATCTGATGGTCATCGATGGCTGCGTGATGCTGACGGATCGGGATAATTTCCTGTATCACGAAATGCTGGCGCATCCTGCTTTGTTCAGTCATAAAAACCCGAAAAAAGTCGTGATTATTGGTGGTGGTGATTGTGGAACCCTGAAAGAAGTGCTGAAACACCCGGATATCGAGCAGGTCTGGCAGGTAGAAATTGATGAAAGGGTGACGCGACTGGCGGAACGGTATTTCCCTGATTTGTGTACTTCCAACGCGGATCCGCGAGCCAGTTTTTTCTTTGGCGATGGTATTCGGTGGATGGCCGATGCGATTCCCGCCTCCATCGATGTCATTATCATCGATTCCACTGACCCGGTCGGGCCGGCAGAGGGTCTGTTTGCCGTCGATTTTTACCGCAATTGTTTTGTTGCGTTAGCGGAAGGCGGTGTGCTGGTTCAGCAAAGTGAGTCGCCTTTATTGCATACGGAGACCATTATTAAAAAAATCCATCAGGATACGGGAAAAGCTGGCTTCAGCCAGAGCCAAACCCTGTCATTCCCTCAGCCTGTCTATCCAACCGGCTGGTGGAGCGCGACAATCGCCAGCAAAGGCGGTCAGTTGCGGCACTTTAGAGAAGAGGACGCAGCAAACCGACCCTTCGCGACGCGCTACTACAACCCGGAGATCCACAAGGCCGCGCTGGCTGTGCCGGAGTTTATGAAAGCGGCCCTGGGTATGGACGGCGAATAGGGCTGGCTGGTTTTTCGTTGGCAAGCCCTCCGCGGCGGACTTGTCCAAACAGGTATGCCATTGAGATGAGACACTTAGATGGCGTCTTCATCTGTTTCGCCGGTTCGAATACGAATGATTTGCTCGATATTGCTGACAAATATCTTGCCGTCGCCGATTTTCCCGGTGTTGGCCGCGTTGGAAATCGACTCGATGACCTGATCCAGCAGTTCAGTGGCGACGACCACTTCCAGTTTGACTTTAGGCAGGAAATCAACCACGTACTCTGCGCCGCGATAAAGCTCGGTGTGCCCCTTTTGACGACCAAAACCCTTGACTTCAGTGACTGTGATGCCCTGTACGCCTATTTCAGACAGTGCCTCACGCACGTCATCCAGTTTGAAGGGTTTAATGATGGCGGTAACCAATTTCATGTGTTTTCTCCTGATGCTGTTGACTGTCCCAGTGATCATGACCGGTAACGGCATGATTATAACCCATCATGCCCATTAGTGAACGATTATGCGCTGAATGTCTTGTGTTACACGGTTCTGTGTTGTTATGGATCAAGCTTGTGGCTTAAAGTTGTCGATCAAGTTGTATATCAAGGCGGCTGTGTCTGCTAAACTGCGGCTAAATCTCAGGAGATGAAACGATGTTGAAACCCCATGAATTACTGAGTGATTTGCACCAGCAGTTCGGCCAGCTTCTGCCCGATGTCGCCAGGCAGGCGCAGGAGGACGTGCAGGAAAATCTCAAGGTCGCGGTGTCGTCTGTGTTGAGCAAGCTGGATCTGGTTACCCGGGAAGAGTTTGATATCCAGCAGGAAGTGCTGAAAAAAACCCGAGAGAAGCTCGAAGCACTTGAAAAACGTGTGGCCGAAATTGAAAAACAGATTGGTTGATCTGTCGTCGAATTAACCAAGATTCCAGGGAAGGAATATGTCATTATCAATTATCTACACCCGTGCGCAACTGGGAGTGCTGTCTCCACTGGTCACGGTCGAAGTACATCTTGCCAACGGCTTGCCGGGCCTGTCTATCGTTGGCCTGCCGGAGGCGGCAGTGAAAGAAAGCAAGGATCGTGTGCGCAGTGCCATCCTGAATGCCGGTTTCAACTTTCCGGCACGCAGAATCACGGTCAATCTGGCGCCGGCTGATCTACCCAAATGCGGCGGCCGTTTTGATTTGGCGATAGCCATTGGCATTTTAGTCGCGTCAGAGCAGATCCCCGAGACCGGCTTGAGCGAGTTGGAGTTTGTCGGCGAGTTGGCGCTTTCCGGTGAGCTGCGTGGTGTGGCCGGTATTTTGCCGACCACGCTGGCCTGTGCCAAGAGTCTGCGGACTCTGGTCTTGCCTGGGCAAAACTGTCAGGAAGCCGCGTTAAGTGACACGGGGCGCCTGGTCGGTGTCCAGTCGTTGCAGCAGCTTTGCGAGCTTTTGCTGGCCGGTTTACCTTTGCCTTTGTACCAAGGCGAAGCGACAGAGCCGAATGTCAGCGGTCAATACGCGGACTTTTCCGACGTGAACGGTCAGTATCAGGCGAAACGGGCTTTGGAAGTGGCGGCTGCCGGCTTTCATCACATCCTATTATACGGCCCGCCCGGTACCGGCAAGAGTATGCTGGCGAGCCGGTTGCCTGGCATTTTGCCGCCTCTGACCAAGGCGGAATCGCTGGAGGTAGCAACGGTACACTCGGTTGCAGGCCTGCTGCAGCAGGTGACATCCTGGCGTTATCGGCCCTTTCGACAGCCCCATCATAGCGCATCGGCGGCAGCGCTGGTCGGTGGCGGCTCGGTGCCCCGGCCTGGAGAAATATCGCTTGCCCATCATGGTGTCCTGTTTTTGGATGAGTTGCCCGAATTCGAGCGTCGGGTGCTGGAAGTGATGCGAGAACCGTTGGAGTCTGGCGAAATTGTGATTTCCCGGGCATCCGGCAGTTTGACCTTTCCGGCCAGGTTTCAATTGGTGGCGGCGATGAATCCGTGCCCTTGCGGTTATCTGGGGCATCCCGAAATTGCCTGTAGTGATAGCGATATCCAGATAGAGCGTTATCGTCGTAAGCTGTCCGGCCCGCTGCTGGATCGATTTGACCTACAGGTCGAGGTGCCGGCACAGCGGGTGGCGGTTTTCACTCGCCCGAGCACTGCAGACGCCCAGCAGACAGCGGTCGAGTCAAGTGAGGTCATTCGTGCCAGGGTCACGGCGGCACGACAAAGACAGCGGCCAAGGGGCAAGGTGAATGCACTGTTGTCGGGTCGGGAGCTGGAACGCCACTGTCAGCTCGATCGAAACGCGATACAGATACTGGAAGCGGCAGTGTCCAGGTTGCGTATGTCCGCTCGGGGCATACACAAGGTGATGCGAGTCAGCCGAACCATTGCCGATCTGGAAGGTGCGGCAAATGTCAGCACCCGCCATCTTTCCGAGGCCCTGGGCTATCGTAAGTTCGAGCGAACCGGTTATGCAAAATAGCGGCAAGTGTAAGGTAAACCGGGTTCAAGATCGGGTAAGTCGCATCCGGGCTGACGCTTGTTGCGAGTGGGCGCGGGAATCGAAGTCAAAGCAACGCGGAGGTGAAACACTAAGCTCATGAAAGTACTGCATGTATATCGCACTTCCTATCCAGACACCCAGGGCGGGCTGGAAGAGGTGATCAGGCAGATTTGTTCCGGCACGCATCAGTTAGGCGTGGAAAACCGTGTATTTGCGTTGACCAAAAGTAAAGACCCCTGGGTGATTCACTTGCCGCACTCGCGGGTGTATCGGGTTCAGCAGCATCTGGAAGTGGCGTCCTGTAATATCGCGTTTCGCGGCTGGTCGCTGTTTCGTTCGCTGGTCGATTGGGCTGATGTTGTCCATTACCATTTTCCCTGGCCATTTGCCGACGTGATGCATCTGGCTCTCAGGGTAACCAAGCCGTCCCTGGTAACCTATCACTCTGACATTGTTCGTCAGAAACACTGGCTTAGGTTGTATCGTCCGCTGATGCAGCGTTTTTTGCACAGTGTCGATCGAGTTGTCGCCACGTCACCTAACTATGTGAAATCCAGCCCGGTACTGAAAAAAATAACAGCCAAAACCTCGGTTATCCCCATTGGACTGGACGAGGCCAGTTATCCGAAAGTGCCGGCGGCTCTTCTGAGGCAACAGGAAACTGAGCTGGGTCATGGCTTTTTTTTGTTTGTCGGTGTGCTGCGTTATTACAAGGGGCTGCATATTTTATTGCAGGCGCTGAGCCGGCTCGATGTCAATATGGTGATCGCCGGAGCCGGGCCGGAGGAGGCAAACCTGAAGCGGCAGGCCGAACAACTGGGTTTGCAGAATGTGACTTTTCTTGGTTTTGTTTCCGATCCGTTAAAAGCCTGCCTGTTTCGTCTGTGTCGGGCGGTGGTTTTCCCTTCGCATTTACGATCCGAGGCATTTGGCGTCACACTCCTGGAAGCATCCATGCATGGCAAGCCGATGATTACCGCAGAAATCGGTACCGGTACCTCTTTTGTCAATAAAAATAATGAAACAGGTCTTGTTGTTTGCCCGAACAACCCCAATACATTGGCTGAGGCCATTCAGTTGCTTGCCACCGATGAGTCGCTGGCAAGCAAATTGGGCGAGCAGGCCCGGCGCCGTTACCTGGGGCATTTTACCGGTGAGCAAATGTGCAGGAGTTACCAGCAACTCTACGGCGAACTGGTTTGATTGAAAAATAATCAGCCGGTTGCTTGTTTGTCGTTGCCTGGTGTAGAATGCGCCACCCCTTTCCGGGTGGCTGTCGTTTGTGTTTTTACTCGTGTTGCTTGGTCGCGGGCGTTTCTCGGTCTGTTATGTTCGATGATTCCCAGTGACTGGCTATCGTTGCTGCCAGGCTATCACTCGGAACTGGATTGAATTTGACCCATGCCGATGCTTATCCAGGCTGGCATTTAAATTACGAACAATGAATTATGAGTCAGACTGACAATAAAACCGATCTCCAGAAAGCCATCAGCTTTTGTCGAAGTTCTTTTTTTATCGTGGGCTTCTTCAGCCTCTTTATCAATACCCTGATGCTCACACCCGCCATCTACATGTTGCAGGTTTACGACCGGGTGGTGACCAGTGGCAGTCATTCGACACTGGTGATGCTGACACTGATCATGATTCTGATGTTTGTCACCCTGGGCGGCCTCGAGTGGGTTCGCTCCCAGATTCTGGTTCGGGTGAGTACCCGTCTCGATACCTTGTTGGGTACCCGTTTGTTCAATGCGTCATTCAAACAAGCGTTGTACACCGGAGGTATGCAAGCCAGTGCTCAACCCTTGTCCGATATGACGGGTATTCGCCAGTTTATGACCGGTAACGGTCTGTTTGCGTTCTTCGACTCGCCCTGGATTCCGATCTATCTCACCGTCATGTTTATTTTCCATCCCTGGTTTGGCTTTGTCGGAGTCGCGGCGGCCATTGTTCTAATCGTTCTCGCCATCACCAATGAAAAAGTGACTCAGAAGCCTTTGTCCGCTGCAAACAAAATGTCAATCGCGGCCAATATGTTCGTTACCAAAAACCTGCGTAATGCAGAGGTCATCGAGTCCATGGGTATGTTGTCCGATATTCGGGGTGTCTGGGCCGAGAAGAATAAAGAAGTGCTGTATCTTCAGGCCGAAGCGAGCAGAAAGGCGGGGTTGATTACTTCTTTGTCGAAAGTGATTCGAATGACAGTGCAGTCTTTGGTTCTTGGTTTGGGTGCTTATCTGGTGATAGAAGGCGAAATTTCCCCTGGTTTGATGATTGCCGGCTCGATTTTGCTGGGCAGGGCGCTGGCACCGATTGACCTTATGATCGGAACCTGGAAGCAGTTTGTCAGCGCCCGCTCTCAATATCAGCGCTTGAATGAAATTCTGACGAAAACGCCAGCCGATCGAGAGCGCATGGCGTTACCCGACCCTCAAGGTGCGGTGTCCGTCGAAGGCGCGATCATCACACCACCGGGTAGCAAAACGCCGGTTGTGAAAAACGTCAGCTTCGCGATCAACAAAGGCGACATTGTCGGTATGATAGGGCCAAGCGCCGCCGGCAAGTCAAGCCTGGCCAGGGGCATTCTCGGTATCTGGCCGACCCTGGGCGGTAAAATTCGTCTGGATGGTGCCGATGTGTTCACCTGGAACCGGGAAGACCTGGGGCCGTTCGTCGGTTATTTGCCACAGGATATCGAATTGTTCGAGGGAACGATCAGCCAGAACATCGCCCGATTCGGTGAGGTCGATCCAGTCAAAGTGGTCGCCGCCGCTAGAATGGCGGGCGTTCACGAAATGATTCTTCGCCTGGCCGATGGCTACGATACCCCGATTGGCGCGAATGGTGGTGCGTTATCCGGCGGCCAACGGCAAAGGATCGGCCTGGCCAGAGCCTTGTATGGTGAGCCTCGGCTGGTGGTATTGGATGAGCCAAACTCGAATCTCGATGATCAGGGCGATGTGGCGCTGGCGAATGCCCTGCAACAGTTGAAACGAAACGGTGCAACTGTGCTTATTATTTCTCATCGAACCAGTGTCATTGCCAGTGTCGATAAATTACTGGTGATGAAGGACGGAATAGTCACCCTGTACGGGTCGAAAGACGAGGTGCTGAAAAAAATGAAAGAGCAGGTGGCGGCGCAACAACCTGCCAGAAAACCGGTACCGGTACAGAATATCCCGCTGACAACACCGATAAAGCCGGTTTGATCGGACAGCATCAATAGTAATTAAATACGTGGTTGTGCGCAGCTATGAAGGAGTGATGAATGTCTGAAGATTTAGCTCAAGCGCAAAAAAATCAAATAGAGCTGAAAACGACGGATGCCGGATTCAAAGTAATAGGTTTAATTATTTTAGCGATCACCTTTGGTTTGTTTGGTGGCTGGGCGGCCTTCGCACCATTGGACAGTGCGGCGCTGGCGCCTGGTGTGGTCACCGTCAAAAACTATCGTAAAACGGTACAGCATCTTGAAGGCGGGATTGTCAAGGAAATTCTGGTCCGTGACGGCGACGTGGTGACCAAAGACGAGGTACTGATTGTGCTCGATGATACCCAGGCCAGAGCCCAGTTGGAAATACTGAGAAGTCAGTTTATCTCGTTGAAAACACTGGAGTCACGATTGCTTTCGGAAAGGGATGACCTGAAACGGGTGAGGTATCCCGAGGATCTGAGCGGGTTGGATGACGCGCGTTTGCGCGAGGCAGAGCAAGGTCAGAATCAGGTATTTATCGCGCGTAAAAATGCCCGGGAAGGTGAAATCTCTGTACTCAAGCAGCGGATAGAGCAATTGAAATCCCAAATAGCCGGCATAAAAGCCATTCAGGACAGCCAGCGGACATTGGCCGCCTCCTATCGGGAAGAAATCGGCGAACTGGAGTCGCTGGTCAAGGAGGGGTATGCCGACAAACAGCGATTACGTGAATTGAAAAGAAGCCTGGCCAGATTGTACGGAGAGATTGGCGAAGGCAAGTCCACTATTGCGGCAAATGAAATCAAGATAGGTGAGACCCAATTACAAATACTCCAGTTGAATAAAGAGTTTCGCACCGAGGTGGTGAATCAGCTGGGTGAGATCCAGGCAAAACTCTATGATGTCAACGAGCGCATGGCGGCGGTCGAGGATACGGTTTCCCGGGCACTGATAAAAGCCCCGGAATCCGGCATGGTGCTGGGTATGTCTGTGCATACAGTGGGTGGAGTTGTCGGCGCTGGCTCAGGTATTTTGGATATCGTTCCGCAGACGGAAGAGCTAATAATCGAAGCGCAGGTCTCGCCGATCGATATCGATCGGGTGCATACGGGTACGCCAGCGGAAATTCGATTCAGTGCATTTAAAAGTGCCACCACTCCAATAGCGACTGGAACCGTGGTTAACTTATCGCCGGATCGGCTACTTAACGAGCAGACCGGCATGCCCTATTACCTGGCCAGGGTCGAAGTCAGCGAAGAGAGTATGCAAGCCCTGGGCGAGTTGAAATTGCTGCCTGGTATGCCAGCGGAAGTGCTGATCAATACCGGTGCCAGAACACTGCTGGAGTATATTGTACAACCGGCGACCAATGCGTTTCGCCGGTCGATGCTTGAAGATTGATCGTGATCCTGGCTTGGTGGTTGTGGTTGCAAGCGCCTGCATAGTGCGCGGTTTTTACCGGGTGCCATTTAAGAACAACATAAATTTAATGATTCGTGGATAGTGACCTAATGTTTGCAACAAGATTTGCACTTCGGCTGACGGCAGCCGTGATTCTGTTTCTTTCAGTACTGGCTTTATCGTCAGTGGCTCGGGCCGAGAACCTGGTTTCCATTATGGAGCAGGCTCTGTCTTCCGATCCAAGAATAAAAATTTCAGAGTTTCAGGTTGAGATTGGTGAAAGCCAGAACTGGCAGGCGTTAAGTGCGTTGTTGCCTCAGTTGAGTGCGTATTCACAATTTTCCCATAACGAAAGAACCCGGGTGGGAGCCAACAGAGACAGCTACAAAGGTGAAAAGTACGGGGTATCTGCCTCTCAGGTAATTTTCAATTTTGATGCGATCAACAACAAAATCAGAACGGCGAAACTGGTCGATCAATACGGTTACCAGCTACAGGATGTGGTAGGCTCTGTTTTGCTGGATGTCACTGAACGCTATTTGGCGGTATTGGGCGGGCACGACAACCTGGCCCTGGTGCAGGCGGAAAAGGAAAGCGTACACCGTCAGTTTGCCCGCTATCAAAAACTGTATGAAAAAGGCTTGGTGAAAGTGACGGATCTGCTCGATGCACGAGTTCGCCGAGACACGATTCAGGCTGACGAAATTGAACTGATTAACCAACTTGAGGTGGCTCGCGAAGCCCTGATAAAACTGACCGGACGGCCATTGGGTGTGCTGGCTCATCTGGACAGCCGGGCGGAGTTTCCTGTTGTCGAAGGTACGGCTGCCGATTGGGTGGCGCGGGCAAAACGGAATAATCCAGGTTTGCTGGCGCGCAATATGGGGGTCGCTGCCGCCGAAGCGAGAGTCAGGCAAGCCTATAGTGGCTTCATGCCTCGAGTCGATTTGCAGTTTAGCCACCAGAAAAGTGATATCGGCTTTGAAAGCGCCCAGGTGCCACGAAGTCGATCCAACACTGCCTCGTTGGTGGTGAATCTGCCTTTGTTCAGTGGTGGCTCCAGCTATTTTGCGGTAAAAGAGGCGCGCACTCAGGTTCAACTGGAGCAAATGCAGCAAGAAGAGTTGCTGCGGGAGATGATTCGTTCCACCCGCGAAGCCTATCTGAACGCAAACTCGAACTGGCGACGAATAGCGGCATCGCAAAAGCGGCTTGAGTCTGCCCGGGAGTCGCACAAGGCGATGCAAAGAAGCTTCGAATACAGCGCGGTGACCGTGGTCGACGTGCTGGATGCGTTACAACAGGAGTTCGAGGCACGCAGAGACCTGCTAAGAGCCAAGTATGCCTATTTGTTGGCCTGGTTACAGTTGCATTATCTGGCTGGCGAATTGAGTCCTGAAACGATCCATCGGCTCAATCAGTTACTCGTTGCCGACGCTTGAGTACGCCGGACCGGTTTGAGTAAAAACGGCGTTGTCCGGCGGGCGCGGTAAAAATCCTGCGAGCCTGGCAGTTGACCGGATGCATGTGTTTATTTAAATGAAGATCCTAGTCAATATTTCTTCTATATCCCAGCCGCTTACCGGCATCGGTAACTATAGCCTGAACCTGGTGCGGGAATTGATCAAGGTTCCGGAAGTGGTCGATATTCAAGGCTTCGGGTTTGCCGCCTGGTTTTCCAGAGCGGATATGCTTAGCCGGTTCGATTCGTTGGAGGATAGCCAAGAGCCGGCCGCCAGAGAAGTGGCCGGGGCCACTCATTTTAACGGAATAAATCACCGGCTGCGTGGTATTGCCCGCAAAATTCCCGGAGCCAGAAGCCTCAAACGCAGGGTCATCGCAAAACAGCTGGCCAGCCAGAAAAGCCGCATTGCCGATTATCTCTATTGGGAGCCTAACTATCTGCTCTATCCTTACGATGGGGTGTCGATCGCCACCATTCATGACCTGTCCCATATACACTTTCCCCAATATCACCCGCAGGAGCGAGTTCAGGCATTGCGGCGTCATCTGCCCAAGAGCATCGAGTCATCCCGGCAAATCGTGACCGTCTCCGAGTTTACCAAAGCCGAGATTCTGTCCTGTTTTTCGGTGTCGGAGTCCAAAATATCCGTCGTTCGCCCAGCTGTGTCCGATCAGTTCAGAACGGAGAAAACGGATCGGCAAAAGCGACAGGTGCGCGCCAAATACAGTTTGCCGGATCAGTTTATTTTGTCGGTTGCTACCATGGAGCCACGCAAAAACCTGGCGGGCCTGATCGCTGCCTTCGAGAGTTTGCCGGCCGGTTTGCAGAAAACCTACCCTTTGGTTTTCGTTGGCGCAAAGGGCTGGCTGTCCGAGGCAGTCGATCGGCGGGTGACCAGCCTGGAAAGAGCCGGGCTGGCGTATCGACTGGGCTATGTGGCCTGTCAGGATATCGCCATTCTGTATGCGGCGGCAACGGTATTGGCTTATCCGTCATTTTATGAAGGCTTTGGCATGCCGGTTGCCGAAGCCATGGCCGCCGGCACCGCTGTGATCACCTCAGGCGTCTCATCGATGCCGGAGGTAGCCCAAGGTGCTGCCGAACTGGTCGATCCATACGATGAAATAAGTATTCGGAACGCGCTGGCCAGATTGCTGGAAGATGCCAACTATCGGCAAAGCCTGGAGCGGCAAGGTCGCCGAGTTTCCGAGTCTTACACCTGGCCTCACTCCTGTCAGGATTTGTTGAGAGCGTTTGCCAATGCGCACTAAGTCGTACCAGGCGCAGATCGGGCTGACTCAGCGATTCAGGCAGAAAGACAAGCAAAAACACCTGTGGTACAGCTTTTTTATTCTGTTGGCAACGTCATTCGTTCTGCCTTTGCTGGCGGCCGTGTTGTTGACCTTTGTTGCCGGTGTGATGAAAGAAGTGTGGGATCACTATTGCGGGTCGGGATTTTGCTGGTACGATATGGCAGCCAATGCCGTTGGCATGACGCTGGCTCTGGCTTGTGTCTACCTGTTGAATGGTTTGCTGATTTTCGGGCTAGAACTATGAACTGGTCGTTACTCTATCACTTTACCCGGCAGGATCTGCTCGACCGTTATTCCGGGTCTGTGCTGGGTGGCTTGTGGACTTTCATTCTGCCCCTGGTCAATATCCTGATATTCACCCTGGTTTTTTCGAAAATCATGGGAGCCAGAATGGACGCTTTTGGCGTCGAATTCAGTGAATATAACTACAGTATCTACCTGGTGACCGGCATGTTGGCCTGGAATGCGTTTTCGGCAACACTGAATCGGGTCACCAATGTCTTCGTCGAGAAATCCGGCCTGATTGCCAAGGTCAATATGTCATTGGTGACACTGCCTCTTTATATTGTGGCGTCCGAAACTGTGGTCTATTTGATTTCGATGTTCTTTTTTACCGGCTTTTTACTGTTGATTGGTTTTCCAGTCACCTGGCACTGGTTGATTATCCCCGTTCTCTATCTTGTTCAACAGGTGTTGGCGTACGCCCTGGGCTTTGTCCTGGCCGTGTTGAGCGTCTTTATTCGCGATGTCAGAGAGTTTGTCAATGTGATCCTCCAAATCTGGTTTTGGTTAACCCCGATTGTCTATGTGGTTTCGATTCTGCCGGAGGCAACCCGGGAGATTTTTCTCTGGAACCCGATGTTTATCCTGGTCGAGGCCTATCGCGAGACCGTCCTGCTGCACCAGTTGCCGGCTATGACGGGTGTTGTGTTGATTGCCGGGTTGGCTGTCGTACTGCTTGCCGGGGGCGTTTTTTTGTTCGGTAAACTGGAAAAAGACATCAGGGATTTTATCTAGCAGATGATTAGAGTGAGCGGACTGAAAAAACGATTCAAGCTCTATGCCAAACCGGTGCATCGTTTAAAAGAGATGCTGCTGAGGCGAAGTTTTCACCATAGCTATGACGCATTGAAGCATGTCACGTTCACCGTTAAAACTGGCGAAACTCTCGGAATTATTGGTAAAAACGGCGCGGGCAAGTCAACCTTGCTAAAAATTCTCACTGGTGTTCTGTTAGCGGATGCGGGTGAAATCGAGGTGGCCGGCAAGATTACCGGTTTGCTCGAATTGGGAACCGGTTTCGATTATGACCAGACAGGCTTGCAGAATATCCTGTCAAATGGCTTGCTGTTAGGTATGACAGTCGACGAAATCGAGCGCAAACGGGAAGAGATGATTGCGTTCTCCGAGTTAGGCGAGTATATCAATGAACCAATTCGTACCTACTCGTCCGGCATGGTGATGAGGTTGGCTTTTTCAATCGCGATTCATGCCGAACCCAAATGTTTTGTCGTCGATGAGGCGTTATCGGTCGGCGATGGCCACTTCCAGCAAAAGTGTATGCGCAAGATCAAGGCGTTCCGGTCAAACGGCGGCTCGATTATATTTGTCTCTCACGATCTGAATGCGGTTAAAATGCTCTGTGATCGGGCATTGGTGCTTGATGCCGGGGAAGTGGTTTGCGCCGGTACGCCGGAAGAGGCAGTCAATCATTACAATAAAATAATGGCCGAGTTGACGGGCGAAGAGATGCGGCTGCATCAGTCCGACAAACAGAGATCGAGTTACGGAAACGGCGCGGCAGAAATTGTCGCAGCCAGCATTGTCGGTGTCGACTCACTCGCCGATATGCTGTCCTCGGGCGAGTCGGCAAAGATGCGTATCGAATTTGTCGCCCACCAGGATATCGACGATATTACCGTGGGCATTATGATTCGGGACCGATTCGGTCAGGATATATATGGCACCAACAGCTTTCATCTTGGCGTACCGCTGGCGGCCAAAAAAGGTGAAAGATTCGCTGCCGGTTTTTGCTTTCCGATGGATCTCGCCCCCGGCAAGTATACGGTCACAATTGCACTGCACAGCAGGGAAAATCATATAGAAGATTGTTATCACTGGAGTGATAGCTTACTCGGTTTTGAGGTCGCGGGTATCCGGGGGAATCTGTTTTCCGGGGTTTGTCGTCTGCATCCGAAACTGGACATTCAACGTTTAAATTAAGCTCGGAGCGCGATATGGAACGAGAACCCTCGTATCAAGAGCCATTGGATATCGATGAACTGATGGAAAAAATCAGGGATGAAGCGACCCTGCGCAAGGGCACAGTCGACCCGGCCTCGGGTCAGTTGCCTAACGGCGAAGGTGACTTGCCGCAAGCTAAGCCGGCAAAGCGAACCAGCGTTAAAAAAAGTGCTAGGCTGCATTACAAGGATTTTATCGGTTACGACGGGGCCGAATTTGTCAATGCGGTATTTTTGGGTTTGCTGGGACGCGAGCCCGATCCGGCTGCGCTGAGTGCCTATCAACACTGTCTCGCGCATGGCGGCAGCAAGCTGTCAATCCTGGCGGAAGTACGCCTGTCACCCGAAGGATTACAACGAAGTCTGGCATTGACCGGCATGGCGCTGGTTTTGTTGCGGCATCGGATATGTCGGCGAATTGGCATATTGGGGCGGGTTTTGAATCGGATATGCACCCCGCTAGATCGTATTTTTCTGTTTTTTGTAACACCCAGATTAAGCCTTTCCGATCTGAAAGCGGTGGATGATGCACGTGTTCAGTCGCAGCAAAAGCTGGTAGATGCGCTGCAAGCGGTAATGCATCGCCAGGAGTTGAAAATTGATCAGCTACAGAGTCGGCTGGATACAGAAACGGAATTGAAAGCGCTACTGGGCACTGTCAATCAGCAGTTGAATGACCGATTGGCTGAGAGCCATCAGCAATGGGCCGATGCACTGGAACAGAGCAAAACCGAGCAGGCAGCCAGAGTGCAGGATACCGAGTCTGGACTGACTCAACTGCGTCAGCAATTTAACTATTTTCAAAGAAGCCATCAATTGTCGTTGGAGGCGCTGGATAAAGTGACGACAAATCTGGATTTGGCCGGTGCCGCCGGGGAAGCCGCTGAGCCTGCCGGTCACCCTGTCGCGGCCAAGACCGAGCGGTCAAGCGAGCTTGCGAACAGCGTTAAGCGAGATAAAATCAAGCGTGAGGTAGAGAGCCAAAGAGCGGCACTGCTCGATGCCTATTATGTGGCGTTTGAAGATGCCTGCCGTGGCTCACGTAAAGAGATTAAAGCCGGGTTGGCGCACTATGCGCCTGTATTCAAAGAGTTGCAACGCCAGAAAACACTTGCGGACAAACGGCTGGTCGACCTGGGTTGTGGCCGCGGCGAGTGGCTCGAATTGGTTGAAGAGTGGGGTTGGCAGGCGACCGGGATCGATTTGAACCCGATCATGATCGAAGTTTGTGGTGAATTTGGCCTGGATGCGCAATGTCAGGACGCGTTGCAGTATCTAAGTAGCCTGCCTGACAACAGCCTGGCCGCCATCACTGCCTTTCATCTTATCGAGCATCTGCCATTTGAGTTGTTGCACGCTCTGGTCAGTGAGAGTATGCGCGTGATTCGTGGCGGTGGTATTATCCTGTTTGAGACACCCAATCCGGAAAATGTATTGGTGGGCAGTCATACTTTTTACCATGACTTCACGCATCGCAACCCGATTACGCCAAGCTCGATTTCATTTCTTGCCAGCTATTTCGGCTTTACCGAAATCGAGATTATTCGCTCGCATCCGTATCCGGAAAGTGCCAAGGTGGCAGGCAGTGACCCGTTGACGGAAAGGGTGAACGGGCATTTGTGTGGCCCGCAGGATTTTGCGATTTTGGCGAGAAAGCCGATTATCGATAAGTCCGGCCGCCTGGCAAACGCCTGATGGTAAGGTCAAGGTGTGCAATAAAAGCCGTAGAACAAAGGATTTGATCTGTCGATGAATGTCATAGTGACTGCCAATATCGTGCCCTTTATGCAAGGTGGAGCGGAAATACATATTGGCGGTTTGGTAAAAAATCTGCGTGCCGCTGGCGTCAACGTCGAATGCGTGCGGTTTCCGTTTCGATTTTCGCCACTGGCCGATATCTCCCAGGCGATGGCTTTTTGCGAATCCCAGAATTTCAACCAGCCAAACGGCATCCGTGTTGACAAAGTGATCAGCCTGCAGTTTCCGGCTTACGGTGTACAGCATGATGACCAGCGCATCTGGGTGATGCATCAGCATCGGGCGGTGTATGACCTGTACGACCAGCAGGCAAAAAACGCCGAGTTAGCCAGCCTGAAGCAGGCGATTACCGCATTTGATAACCGGGTGTTGGCGCGCGCCAGGCAACTCTTTGCCAACTCCGCGCGTGTTGCCGGTCGGATCGAGCAGTATAACCGGCTGTATGCCCGGCCGTTGTATCATCCGCCTCAGAACGCGGCGCACTTTTATTGCGCCGAGGCGTATGACTATATTTTTTGTCCCAGCCGGCTCGAGCGCCTGAAACGCCAGGATTTACTGATAGAAGCGGCGCGTCACCTGCAGTCTCCGGTGACGATACTGATCGCCGGTGACGGTGGCCAGTTTGATTATTATCAGGGATTGATCGACAAATACGCGTTGAATCGAAGAGTCAGGCTCACCGGTCGATTTGACGATAGTGAAAAATATGCCCTCTATGCGCGTGCATTGGCCGTGTTTTTCGCTCCTTACGACGAAGATTATGGCTATATCACTCTGGAAGCCATGCTATCCGGCAAACCAGTGATCACCTGCAAGGATTCGGGAGGTCCTCTCGAATTCGTCGAGCATGAGCGAACCGGCTTGGTGCTCGATGCCGATCCGGTGCAAATTGCTGCGCATATAGACGGTCTGTATCGCGACAAGGTGCGGGCGCGACAAATGGGCGCCGAGGGTCGCCAGGCCTATGCCGCCAAGCGAATCAGTTGGGCGAACGTGATCGAGCAGTTACTGAGCTAGAGAAATCGGAAAAACAAGTTATGAAAATTGCCATTGTCGCCCCCAGCCCGGTTCCTTATACCGTAGGTGGCGCAGAAAAACTCTGGTGGGGCTTGTTGAATGCGATCAACCGGCAAACCAGGCATCAGGTTGATCTGATCAAGCTGCCGTCGCCGGAAAGCCGGTTCCGTGACTTGATGGCAAGTTATAAAAGATTCAGTGAATTGAAGCTGGATCACTTCGATCAGGTGATTTCGACGAAATACCCCGCCTGGATGGTGCTGCATCATAACCATCATTGTTACCTTCAGCATAAACTGCGCGGTCTATACGATACCTATCATTTTTGTAAACAACCGCTGGCGATACCGACAAAACTGCCTGCTGAGCTCAACGGCTTGCGCTCCTTGCTTGGCTCAGGTTCGGATCGGTCTTTGCTGCCGGATTTCTGGTCTGAGCTGGATAAAGTCTGCGCTCTGGCCGGGCAAAATGTCGATCTGGCCCAGGCGCTTGCCTTTCCGGGCCCGCTAACCCGCGCACTCGTTCACTTTCTGGACAATATAGCGTTGCATCCATCGTGCATCCGCCGCTTCAGTGCGATCTCCCAAAATGTGGCGACGCGCGAAGGCTACTTCCCGAAAGGCTGTTCGGTGCAAGTGGTACATCACCCATCCGATGTCGAAGCATATCGAAATACCGGTTATGACTATGTCTTTACCCTTAGTCGGCTGGATGGCCCGAAGCGAATCCGCTTGTTGCTGGAAGCCTTTATGGCCACCGATACCGATCGCGAATTGCGTATCGCGGGTACCGGCCCGGAAGAGGAAAATCTCAAAGCCCTGGCACAAGGCGATGCCAGGATCCGGTTTCTCGGTCGGATCACCGATGACGAGGTGTTGCGGCAATATGCCGGTGCCCTGTTTGTACCCTTCATTCCCTATGATGAAGATTATGGCCTGATTACCATCGAGGCGATGAAATCCGGCAAAGCGGTGTTAACCACCACCGATGCCGGTGGTGTCAACGAGTTTGTCGAAAATGGCGTTAGTGGCCTGTCGGTTGCCCCGGATGTCAACGCCCTGGCGCAGGCGATGCAAAGCCTGCTCGACGACGTGGCGGCAACCCGGCAAATGGGTGAGAATGCACAACGAAAGGTGGCCCATATCAGTTGGCAGAACACCTTGTCGAAACTGGTGCCTGAATCATCAAGTTCGCTTGGTTCCCCGGTTAACTCCTCGGTTTCGGGTCAGTGCAATGAATCGACAGCCGAGCCGATCAGCGACCGCAGGCCAGCGGTTGTAGCCAGGCCAGCCATTGTGGTTACCGCCAATTTCCCGGTCTGGCCACCGGCTGGTGGCGGCCAAAGTCGAATTTATTATCTGTATCAGGCGTTGGCTCGATATGCCGATATCACCCTGGTTACCCAGGCCGCAGATGCGGAGGCGACATTGGATCAACTGATTGCACCCGGACTGCGGGAAGTGCGCATCGCCAAGAGCCGGGCGCAACAGGCCAATGAAAAGCGTCTTGCCAGGTTGCTGAATGCCTCGGTCGATGATATCGCGGCCATTCAGGGTGTTGGCCAAACTCCATTGTATGCGGAGGCATTGAAACAGGCATCGGAACGTGCCGACCTGGTGATTGCCTCACACCCTTACCTGTTTCGTGCTATCGAGCGAGTGTATGCCGGTGAGCTGTGGTACGAGGCGCATAATGTCGAATATGATATGAAGCGGGCGGTACTCGATCAGGCCAATCCAAATGGCCTGTCCGTCAAGCAGCAAGGATATTTGCAACAGGTAAAGCAAATTGAGTCTGACTGCATCGATGCGGCGTCCACGGTAGTGGCGTGTAGCGATGAAGACTTGCAGCGCCTGGTCGCCTTGTACAAGTTACCTGAAAAAGCCCAGATGGTGGTGCCGAATGGCGTCTGTTTAGCTACAACCCATTATGCCGATGCGGTGCAAAGGCGGCGTATTCGCCGCCGGATGGCTACGCAAAACCGTTTTCAGGCGTTGTTTATGGGTAGCTGGCATGGCCCGAACATGGAGTCGATGGAACAGATTGTGCGCTATGCGCAGCAATGTATTGATGTCGACTTTCTGATTATTGGCAGTGTCTGTCAGCATTCCGTGTGTCAGAATGTGCCCGCCAATATCTATCCTCTGGGTGTGGTATCCGATGAGGAAAAAGCGGTGTTGTTGAATTCAGTGGATCTGGCGATCAACCCGATGTTTTCGGGATCGGGCACTAACCTGAAAATGCTGGACTACGCCGCATCCGGAACGCCGATTCTTACCACTGAGTTTGGTAACCGGGGCTTGACCTTCAAGCCTGGTGAAGATGTCATTGTAGCGGAACCAGCAGAGTTTCCAGCCGTGATAAATCGTTTGTCTGCCCTAAAACGCGGCACTACACGGTGCCGCGCTGGCAACACTGGCCAAAGCGGTGCAACGAAAACTGCATCCGGCATGTTGCCGGGCAGCGAAGGTCTCGATGCTATGGCGCACCGGGCCTATACCAGATGTGCGGCTGAATATGACTGGAGCGTCATTGCCGAAGCCGTTTTCGCCCACTTGCGCCAGTGAGAATAACACGCCCGGGAATGAGTGGCCGGGAGAGGTGTTTTTTTGTTCAGCTCCACTGGTTTGTTCTTTATCCATTCCTTTCTGATTTGTAACAAAAAAGCCGAAAAAAACGTTGACGTGGTAAATTTTCCCACTTACCCTGTCACCACAGGTTGGAGTAATCTGTCAGCGATGCGCCTGGGCTGCTAGTTCGATTGGCAGCGGGAAAAGGTGTCAGCCTGGAGTCTCGACAAGCGACAAAATCAAGCAAATTGCCGTCTGCTTGGGCAAGTTTTTATAAGTTTTTTAAGTTTGGCGGCTAACTGTTTGACATATAGCGATTTGCTGATACTCTTGCATTAGATCGGGTAAGGTATCGTTAATATGCTCGGTCTTGGGTTGATGTTTTTTCTGGCTAAAAATTGACAGATCGCCCGGGGAACTATAGATTGACCCACCCTGACCGATGTGTGGAGCCGGACGACCCGGTAGTTATAGTGAAGGGCCGTCTGCATCACACTTCGATATGTATCTGCAGATATATATAGAAAGGCCCGCTGGTGAGCCGAATAACGGCTGACATAGCGGGATAAACAATAGTCAGGTGTTACAAATTTGGGCGCCGCTAATTTAAAGGTGTCTGTTTAATCAAAAAAAAGGAGCATATTAGTATGGCAGCAGCCGACTACTACAATACAGTCCAACAAGCATACATCGCATACTACGGCAGGCCGGCAGATCCGGAAGGGCTGAAGTATTGGGCAGGAGAGTTGGATACGGCAGGAGGTGATCTGAATGCGATCATCAATGCATTTGCAAACTCTGAAGAATACAATGGCTACTTGGGAAGTATCGAAAATTTGAGAGATCGTCTGGACGCGATCTATGTCAACTCGTTTGGCCGCCCCGGAGAAGATGCCGGTCTCGACTACTGGGAAGAGCAAGTATCTACCGGTGCCAAGACCGAAGCTGAGGCTGCTCTCGCTATTCTTCAGGGTGCACAAGGTCCAGACCTGACTGTTCTGAACAACAAACTGACAGTTGCTGAATTCTTCACTGACACCGTTGATGACAACGAACTGGTGTACGGTGCAAGTGATACGGCCGCTGCCCGAGGGCTGATGGCTTCCGTCGATGCGACGAGTGATTCTGCAGCTGCAGCCGCCGCAGCGGCAACTCAGTGGGCGATCAGCAAAGGCGCACCGATTGACCTGAGCCAGGATACAAAGTTCAGCGTCGATCAGTACACAAACGGACAGGGCGAAACCATCGATGCGATACGCCTGACCGGTGATCAAAGTGTTCGAGTCGATATGACTGACCCGACCGATCCTATTCAGCGTGTTGACCTGGATAGTGATGGTACTATCGAAATCAACGGTTACGAAAACCAGGACGGCTTGACCGCAATGCTTTGGGACGGTGTCACCGAGCCTGAAGGCGGTGATTTCGAGATTCTCGATGCATACTCACGTAACCCGCTCAACCAGACCGATGCAACCCAGAACTTCCTGGGCAACATCTATTTTGACGGTACCGGTTTTGGTGGTGACGGTACAGCGACTGACGGTAATATCGTTCTGGGTGGCCTGGGTGCCGATATCCTCCTGGGCGGTATCGGTAACGACTTCCTGGCCGGTGGCGGTGTCGCCAGCAATCAAGCGGTGCAGAACACGACTCGTGACATTCTTGAAGGTGGTCGTAACGCAGACTTTTTCTTCGTCGAATTATCTCGTCTCGATCCATCGGACAGCCCCTCCAACCTGGATGGGGGTGAAACAGCCGATAACACTCAGGCAGACAATGCTGTTTCCAACCAGGATTCTGACTGGTTGCTGCTCGAAGCATCCGATGACGACGAGCCGGTATTCGTCAATATGGGTGGCAGTACTGCAGCTTCGCCTCGCTCAGAGAAAGGTTACATCCGTGGCGATAGCGACATGGATACCGACAGCGGCAACACTCGTGCCGGTTGGGCCGATATGGACGAAATCGAAAATCTGGATGCGTCCGGTAATCTTTACGGTTTCCTGGATGACATCGATGTCAAAATTGGGGGGCTCGCCGGTGACAGCCACGTTGTGGGCACTTCTAACCAGGGTTTGGGTTCGAGTGCCCAGCTTCGTGTCGATGGTAGTGCCGAGCGTAACATTATTATCGGTGGTTACGACAATGACGAAATCAGCGGAAACGGCGGTAATGACCTCCTGATGGGGGGTAACCTCGCTTATATGGGAGCCAATCCAAATATTGCCAATATCTCAAATGATGGTATCGACATCCTGATGGGGGGTGCCGGTGACGATGATTTGGTTTATGAGTTGGATGGTGGTACTTATTCCGGTGGTGATGGCAATGATACCCTGTGGTTGACCGATCGCATGTTTGGCACCGGCGCCGCAACTGATACAGCCATGGTGTTTGATTTGACCAGCGGAGCTTTTGGAGATTTTGAGAATGTCGTAGCGACCGGTATGAATTTGAAGGCGGATTTCAATTCTGGCGTCGACTACCTGGCTGCAGGCGGTAATTTCTCAAGTACTGACAACAATCCTGATCTTCCGTTTGACAATGTGCAGAATACAATGGGTTCCGGTGAGCAGAGTTATAGGCTTTCCGGCACCGATACGGGTAACGCACTTTACGCTAGTGATGGCCAGGATGTTTTGGAAGGTCGTGGTGGTGACGATCGGCTAAGTGGTGGCAGTGGCGCGGACGATTTTGTCTTTTTTGCCGGTGGCAATGATGGTTTGGATACGATTCACCGCCAGTATGATACAGACGGTGATAATATCATGGCTCGCTATGGCCGTGATTTCGGTATCGATGATGGCGCTGACGCTTCAGATTCCCGTTTGAGAATCGATATTGCCGACAATAGCAATCCAACCGCTGCACTGGGTGACATTGCAACGGTTATCCGTGTTAAAACTGCTATTGTTACTGACGAAGGCAATATTGAAGTACTCGTTGAAGGTGAAGCTATTGAAGCTGCCAAGACCTATGAAGAGTTGCGTGATGCCGTCGCTGCAGCTTTGGCGGCATCTGAAAATGCAGATGTCGCTGCATTGGAAGTGACGCTGGACGGTAAAGTAGTTATCCTTGAAGACCCTCAGGGTAGAGAATTGCTGGATGGTACACACGCGGATACCCAGTTGGTATTCTCGACCCAAGGCAATGCGAGTGTCGACGCCTCCATGGTATTTGGTTTACCGACTGAAACCTATTCATTGGATCGTTTAATGTATGCGGCCTATGAAAATAGAGCGGATTACGAGCTTCGTGATGATCAGGGTTATGTGGATGAAACGGGTGATGCAACCAGCCTTGGTAACGATGCATATGCTGAAGACCTAGTTTACAGTTTTGACAACGGTAACACTACGTTGACTGAAAACCAGAAATGGCAAGTGAAATTCGACAACCTGGCTGATGAAGATATTGTAACGATCAGCATCAATGGCGCTGAATACTCTCTGCAAATGGGTGTGTTGCAAGATGGCAGCCCTATAGAGGAAGATGTTGAAGCGTTCGTGGCCCGATTTGCGACTTATATAACCAACTCAGATAACTCAACAACGGCGGGTGATCTGACTGCAACTGCTGCCAATGCCGCTAAAATCGGTGATGCAGGTGTGAATAAAGGATCTATTACATTTTCGCAGAGCGCGGTAACCGGTCTCGGTCTTGGTGAAGCCATTTACATGGAAAAACCTGTAGTTACCGTCAACAGTAATGGATCAAATGGAGTCAAAGGGGATGTTTTCGTTTCAGCAGAACGTTCCGATCACCGTGTCCTTATCGTGGGTTTTGATGGCCGGAATGGCGAGCTGAAAGGTACTGCCGGTAACATCGATGACGAGACGGTAAGTAGTAACATTTTCTTCTACGGCGATACGGGTGAAAACCGTTCCATTCTTGCCACAGCGCTGGATGCGGGCGACACCTTGACTGGCCTGGACGCTATTCTCGCCGATACGCTTAAGGATACCGATACTGTCGCAAATGACTTCGCTCTACACGGCGATGACTTGTTGATCACAGGTGCTGGCAAAGATGTCGTATCTGGCGGAACCGGCGACGACCGTATTTTCGGTTCCTGGGGCGCAGATGAAGTTGATGGCGGCAAGGATCTGTTCCGTGTCTTCCTTCAGAATCAGACCGAGCCTCTGGTCGAAACCATGAACCTGGCCGAAGCAATCGCAAGACTGAATACCAATGGCGTTGCGCGTATCGAAACGGTAGCGCTGGATGATCCTGACAATGTAGTGACCACAGTTACTGCCGGGACTGCATCATTGAACGGACGCGGTTTCTATGACGAACTTGTGTTTGAACAGCCTGATTTTGGTGCCGGCACGTCCTTCTATGTAACTCTGGATGCCGATATTGCCCAGCTTGATGGGGGTAAAGGTACCGTGGCTGCAACACTGGACACTCGCACTGAAACTACCAGCTTTGAAGAAATCGAGCAGGTTCGTGTCGCTTCCGGTAATAACACATTGACCGGTCAGGGCAACGACTCATTGAGCTTCGAGGCATTGAGTGACGCAGCAAAAGGCAGTGCAACGGCCAACACGAATTCATCCAACGCTGCGGGTGTTGACTTCACCATGCTTACTGGAGAGGTAGGTGTCCGGTCTGAGCGCGATGGTAACAGTTCAACCGCTGAGCCTTCCTTGTTCTTTACCTCAGTGGTAGGTGTTGAAAATGTCTACGGCGGTGACGGCGATGATAGCGTGACTATCAGCAGCACTGAAATCGGCAAAAACAACATCATTGATCTGGATGATGAAACAGCGGAGGTTGGCGCTCCTGTTGGCGACAAAGTGACGTATGACTACGCAGGTTATACTGCCCCGAATGGTGATCTGCTGACTGCGCCGGTGACGACGGTAACTATCGAAGCAGGTGATGAAACTGACTCGGTTGAAATGGTTGGTTACTGGGATGGTCCGGCAGGCGCCAGATTGACAGCAACGGATACACTGATCGATGTAGAAACACTAGGCTTCAATGCAAACTCTATAAACGGGTTGGAAGACGTACTGAATGTGGCGAACACTACGGACGCAGTGGTTAACTACGGTGCCACTATCGCTTTAGGCGCTTCAGAATATGAAAATGGCTTAACTTCAGGTACTGACGATCTTACTATGCTGCAAGCTGGTGGTATCAGTGACGAAGGGCATCTTGGTCGTGAAGTGGCAATTGTCGACAACATGGCTGGCCTGGAGAGAGTGGTTGCCGGTGGTGGCAATGACCGCGTAATCGTCGCGGATGCAATGAGCACGGCAGGCGGCGTGGGCCAAAATGTTGGTAACTATGGTGACAGCTACCTGGATTATGCAACCATAACGGAAGTTGCGGGTGGTTTTGCCAACGACGGTAACTCAAGAGTACTTGGGGATGATAGCATTGGCTTGGGTCGGGTCAACTTGCACCAGTTTGATCTGGGCGATGGTACCGACACCCTGGATTACCGTAACGAAACAGGTGATGTGGCCGTTCAGGTGGGCACAGCGACCGGTTCCGACTCCCAGGATGCCATTATCATCGATGGCTCAGGAAACGGCAGCCTGAATGACGGTAATGACCGTGTGGACTTGGCCATTGGTGTTGAAACCTATATTGGTGGTCGCACCGCTAGTGATAACACGATTGACCTGTCAACCAACACCGGTGATCTGACGGTTGATTTTTCTGTGATCGATGCAACCGATGAAACCGACTCTTACCGTATCGAAGATCCTAACGGTATCAGCTCGGCCTCAGGCACCCGAGGAACCTGGACACGTACTGACGTTAAGAGCGGTACTGACGTTCTCGCCAGCTTCCTGCAGGATACCAATGTTACGGATACATACTGGAATCAGGTATTCGGTGGATCAGGTAACGAAACAGTGCTTTTGAATGATACTGAAAGCAAGGTCGCTACCACCATGAATCTTGGCACCGGCGACAATGTCGTTAGTTACGCGAAGTTGGATAATAACTCAGCCTATACTGGCACGACTGTCGAGCCAACAACCTCAGGTATTACCTTAAATGTTGAAAAATCACTGGAGACTGATCCAGGTACCGGTAGCGGCAGGGTGGACTCAACCTTTACCGTCGCAAATGGAACTACAACGGATAGTATTCACTTTACCCGGGGTAGTGGCGGGGATTTGACTCAAGGTACGCTTAAGGTCATTGGTTCAAGCGAAACCGATACAGTCTCTATTGCGGCGCTGGTCGGATTTAACGGTGTAACTGAATCTTATCACCTGGTTGATTTGAGCAAGGGCGTGGTAACCGAGGACGTCTTGGATAACAAGACTTCTCAACCTGTTGATCAAGGTGGTGATAACACGGACTCCGTAGGTAATCTGTCAACTCAGATCAGCGGGTTTGAAAATATCATCGGTTCTGGTGTTGTAGATCATCTGATTGGTAACTCTGGTGCTAACTCCATTATTGCCGGGGATGGTGCTGATATTGTTACGGGTGCCGGTGGCTTTGATACGATCAACCTAACCGATACTGATAATGCCAATGACCGAGTTGTTTATACATTAGGCGGTGTTGCTGAGGATGATCGCGGAACAGGCGATATCGAAGGTGATACGGTTACCGGTTTTAGGTCTGGTGAAGATGAAATTGTTATCGAGGTGGATGACTCTTTCGCTATTGATTCGTTCGTTGTAACCGGAGGCGGTGCGCCTACGACTGTGGGTGAGTTCCAAATCGGTGATGTTGATGGCGATGGCGATGCAAATGACTTTTTCTTGCTGTTAGCTGACGAAAACGGTGGTGGTTTCGATAACAACATTCAAGATGACGCCGTATTTATATTGGATGTTGGTGCGGTTGCCACTGATGTCGTGGTTAATGTCGCTATGTCTCAGGGACAAAACAGCACTGAGCTTGGTCTTGGGGCTGGTCCTCAGGTCGAACTGGTTTATACCAACCAGAATCAGTCCACTTTGGGCTTGCGAGATGTCCATAACAATTTCAATATGCAGACAGATACGCTGGACTTTACCGGCTTCAATTTCGAGGTTACCGATGTTGATGCGCTTCCAGGTAACACGGGAGCGGATGGTATTCAGATCGATGAAGTGCTGACTGTCGTTCAGAGTACATCGGTATCTGGAGCCTCGTTTGCGGCCGATTTCTTCTCGGTTACGCGTGATCTTGATGGTGATGCCAATGATGGGCTGGAAACCATCGATGTCTTGTTCCGATTGGAAAGTGAAGCAGGAACATCCAGCTGGACGCTGTTTGTAGACGTTAATCGTGACGGCGACTTCGATCAGGCAACTGATATGGTCGTTGACTTGACGAACGTTGACTTCAATGGCGATGGTGCAGTTGACGCTCTCGATATTCCTGCAAGCGTCGAGGATATCTACGATGCGTTGGATGGTACTGCTGGCGATGGCCTTACTGCAGGCAATGGTTTTGCGTCTGCATATGCTGATTTGTTTGCGTTCTAACCTGCAACAGGGTTAATAACGCAGGGAATTTGTAAGTCTTGTATACCCGCACTTCTCGGTGCGGGTATTTTTTTTTAGTAGGAGGAAGTAAATGAATCAAGGTGTAAAAAAGATTAGTATCAATGGTAAAGAGTATGCTGTTGAAGATTTAAATGATGATGCCAAAGCACAATTGCAAAGTCTTCAGTTCGTCCGGGCGGAAATAGTTAGATTGAATGCGCAACTGGCTGTGGTCAAAACCGCTGAATCGGCCTATCAACGGTCTTTGATAGACAATTTGCCCGATTGAACAGAAAGGGTTTGTCGCTGACTTTCATGGCTTCAAGAGAAAGTTGGCATGCCATATCACAAATATCGATCTGCTGTCGTATCGATCGATTAGCTTTTGAATCGCCGCTTTTTCCGACTGGCTTTCCCGGTTTGCTGATGGAGGTGAGCCTCGTATAAAAGCAGGTTTAGGATATAATCAGTCGGGGATCGTCCGGTATCATGTAACAAACGCTTACCGTTATAGTTTGGTTTCCACCGGTGTTTTTAGCGCGGTTAAATGAAGTTTTATCTGGAGTCGCTATGATTCGTTTTTTTGGGGTTTTACTGTTTTCGGCGTTGATTGTTTTGCCAGTGCAGGCAACTGAGCCAAATTCCCAGTATCGTGATGCGGTACAATTCATGTATATCGCCTACTATGGCCGACCCGGCGATCATGCAGGTATCACCTATTGGGCGGAGGTGTTGCAGCAAAACAAGGGTAATTTGTCGGCGATTATCGACGCATTTGGAAATTCTGTAGAGTACCGAGAGCGTTTTTCTGGTTTGGGCAACCAGGCGCTGGTCAACCATATCTATTTAAGGCTATTCAACCGCAGTGCCGAAACCGATGGCTTGAACTGGTATGTCGAAAAACTTGAAGCCGGTGAAATGACCCTTGCATCTATCGCGCTCAATATCGCGGCCGGAGCAAGCGCCGAGAACGACGATGGCTTGACGGTGGTGAATCGACTGGATCTGGCAAATAAGTTCACCGATGCGGTCAGAAGGTTCCATTTAGGCTACACAAATTCTGAAATTGTCTATGCCAAGCAGCTATTGGACCTGGTGACTTCTGATGTGGCAACCATTGCACTGGCCGAGGCGAGTTTTCCCGACACATTGGATCAGTTTCCCCGGCTTGCAAACGTAGTAATTCGGTTCACGACCAATTTTGGCACTATTTCAGTCGAGATGTTTCATCGGAGTGCCCCGTACACCACGGATAATTTCCTGAATTATGTCGACACCGGATTCTACAACAATACGCTGATACACCGGGTTGAATCGGACTTTTTGATTCAGGGGGGTGGGTTCAACTTGGAAGGGGTGTTGAAAGAAACCAATGACAGTATCATCAATGAAGCGGCCAATGGGCTATCGAATTTACGCGGAACCATTGCGATGGCCCGCTTTAGCGATCCCGACTCAGCGGCGTCTCAGTTTTTTATTAATCTTTCCGACAACACCGGCCTGGACTATTCCGGTTCGAACGCCGGCTATGCGGTATTTGGCCAGGTTGTAGATGGTATGGCGGTGGTGGATGCGATTGCCCAGGTGGCGACAACGACCCGCGGCAGCTTTACCGGTGTGCCGGTTGAAAAAGTAATTGTTTACACGGCAAGCCGTATCGAAGGTGCCGAATAAAAGGCCGAGAAGTGGTGAATGTCAAACCGCCACGATGCGACACTCGGTCGCTGTTGCGATCGGTCGAACTTCATCAATTCTCGCTCAAAACGCTTTCAGTTTTGCGCATTCTCTTGCAAGGCCATGGCTTCCAAGAGAATTGAGCACAACCAGTGAACGATTAATATGTTGCCAATGCAACCAGATGCTTGGCTAGCAGCACACCGCTCTTGTCGTAAATGGTGATCTGGGCGTTTGCATCCGGGAAAGCGCTCGGTGGTTGCGGGATATAGTTGAACCGCCAGTGTGTTGCGTCGCTTTGGTCATACTCGTGCGCTGGCGCTATTGGCTTTGTGTCTGTATCGTCAAATACATACAGGTCTATTGCCTGACTGTCCTTGCTATACTGGGCAAATTTCCAGGAGGTGTGGCGACAGTCTGGATTACATAAGGTATCCGGAGAGTGGTGCCGGTCGGTAATCGATGATGGGGTGTCTGGTGTACCTGGGTTCGACCCGGTATGCCGATCGAAGTTGACCAGAGTCATATCGATTGTGACAGAACTGACATTGCCGGACTTGTCAAAGTGGTTGCTTAACAGGCGTCTAAAACCAAATTGACTGTCATTGACGGGTTTGTCGAAAAAAACCTGTTGCGTATCACTGAACGTGCCGTGGTGGACGCCGACAAACAGGTTGCCCATGTCGCTTGTTGCGTCAGCGGCCAATACCAGGTAGTCATCGAAATCGCTGGCATCGAAGAACCCGGTTTCCGTACTCTGAAATTCGACAATATTTTGAAAAGCGGCCACTCGCTCCTTAGATGGAAATGGTCTGCCAGTGGCTGTGACCAGATTGACGACATTCGGATCTCTATCGAACTCGGCGAAGGTAAAGTCAATATCATCGGCTACTGTATCTACTCTCGATCTGGTCTCTTGATCGAGCTGGATACCATTTTTTATGTCGGCATCGATGTCCAGGCCGATCAATAACTGGTATATGTTTGTCAGTATGGCTTTTTTATCCTTTCTATCGCTGATTGAAAAGGCGTTAGCGATACCTTCTTTCAGTGTGATGCCATTAGTGTACGATGAGAAAGAATAACTGCTAAACTGGCTGATAATACGTCGGTCAATCGCCAGTAACGGCATGATTCCGGTCGCTTGTTCGATGCCGCCACAGTTCTTCTTGATCCCGATGCAGAAGCTGACTGTTGCCGGTTCATCGCAGGTTTCATAGTACTCGAACTTGCCTGTGGCACTGGTTTCTCCCCGAATGGTTTTCTTTATACCGTTGAGAGCGCCTTGCGCCTCACTGAAGTACGATAAGCCATAAACGCCGACCAATTGGCCCGCTTTTTTGACTGGTTGGTTATTGTTTGATCCGTTGTCGCAAGACAAGCCTGTGATGTCTTGTGCGGCTTCGGCGATCAGCGCGTCGTAGTCTGCGCAAGCGGTGGCAGAGGATCGGTTGGTAGACTTGACTTCGGTCATCACTGCACGCATGTCCTCGATGTCGATTTCGTGGCCAGTCGCCTCAACGCCTGTTACGTAGTGTTGGGCTACCTGGGTACGGTTTTCCAGTACCCGAGAGTCGTCGCCTAGCGCGCCGTCAACAATGCTTAGCGCGATTTGCTGCAACGAAAGATTGCCAGCTTCAATTTCCGCTAAGTAGTAGTTGAGGCCGGCATGATCTGCGGCACGCCCGAACGCCTGTACATAGAGATTGTCGATTAGATCCCTATTGGATAGCTCGCCAAAAGTTTTGGTAAATTCGTCTGAATTTCCGAATGCATCGATGATGGCGGATAGACTGCCACCCCGGCTTCCGATTTCTCCTGCCCAGTAGTAAAGGCCGGCTGCATCAGGGACACGGCCATAATACGCAATATAGGCATGGATAACTTCCTGTTCCATTTTGCTGAAGTTTCGAGTGGCGCATTCTGCGTAGACATTCGCCGCGGTCAATAACGCGATCGTGATAGCTAACAGTTTCGACCTTGCTTTCATGTGTTCCGTCCTTATAGGTTATATCTAAGAATCTGGATTACGTGCGAAATTTTGAGTCATTTCCAGCCAGGAAAACTCGTGATGTTACTGAGCGGACGATGTGTATTCGATAACGATTACGTCATCAGGAGCTACGTGTTGTCGGTCTTTTCGTTTTTATTCGAATTTTTTGCCGCTTTTTCGGTCGATTCTTTGGCCGGACTGGCTGGTGTCGTCTCATCGGGCGCGTTGGCGGGGGCCGCCAGACCGAAACGCTTCAGTGATTGCAGGTGGTCGTGAATCAACTGGATCAGCCCGATTCTTGTCCAGTTTGCCAGTGTTGCATCATCCAGTTTTTGCACTTTGTCCCAGTCTACGACAGAGAACCCGGCAATTTTTTGTTTTTTGCCACCGGTTTGAACCGTCATTCTGGCCGGCGAAAGTACCTTGGCGTTTTTCAGTAGCTTGCCCAAAGCGCGGGTTCTCTGGTACTCCGCATCAAATTGTTTCAGGCTGTTTTTAATTTCGTTCAGCAACGCAGATGCGGCAAATTTTTCGCCTCGTTTGACATAAAGCAGCTTGCCGTCGGTCTCACTGAGCTGGGGAGCGGACTCATCGAACAGAATGACCGCCTGGTCGGCGTTTTTTTCTCGGCCAAGAAAGAACGGGTAGCGACGGAAATGCAACGGAATGTAGCCTGCCCGCCAACTGCCGTCTTCGGAAACGCAGTTGTTGGTGTGGGGGATTGCCGAAAGCATGGCTTGAGGAACAATGGTTTCGCCTCCATCAGGAAAGACGATCGGGTAACTGGAAGAGGCAGCATAGATTTCGCTTGCCATAAGTGGGCAATTATGTTCGGTTTTGCTAAATGAAAAATCGTTTTTCTTTTTAAATCGAAGCCGGTTGTGTTTTTTTACACTCAGTACCGTTAGTTGTGTTGACATCTTTTACTCTATTCCTTGGCAACGTGCTGAATTGGCCTCCTGCGCTCTACAGGTGCGCAAGCTGGCAACGCTATTGAATCGATATACAGTGGGAAAAAATACCACACTATTCGAATTGTTCCTAACTTTTGAGCCGATTTTTTTAAAAACGATTCTGCCAGTGTCATTGTTCATATCTGAAGAGGCCGTTATTGTTGACTGAAAATCAGGTTTTTAAAGCCGGCATCCTGTCGGGCGATTTGTGTCTGCCCTGTCTCTCTATTTGAAACTGGTTTATTATTCGGGCTTTGCGACGGTAATTTAACCGCACCTTTTCAGAGAGACATCGATTATGTCGGATAACCAGCAACCCCTGAATGCCGTGGATAAGCGCAAAAGAGCCATTCGGAGCTTTGTTCTGCGTGGTGGTCGGATGACTGTCGGGCAGCAGAAAGCCTACGAGAAAAACTGGCCAAAATTCGGCTTGCACAAGGAAGAGGGTCTGCTCGACCCGCAATCGGTTTTCGCTCGCACTGCGCCGTTGACGCTGGAGATCGGTTTTGGGATGGGCCAATCACTTGCGCAAATGGCTTTGCGCGAGCCAGGCCGAGACTTTATCGGGGTCGAAGTCCATAAACCGGGCGTTGGCGCGCTTCTGAAAGCGATCGAGGCCGACAAGCTGGACAATGTGCGGGTGTATTGTGATGATGCGGTGGCGGTGCTTGACAATTGTATTCCTGACGATAGCCTGGACCGGGTGCAACTCTATTTCCCTGATCCATGGCACAAGAAAAAGCACCATAAACGGCGAATTGTGCAGCTGGAGTTTGTACAGAAAATCCGGACCAAACTGGCTGTAGCAGGGGTTTTCCATCTGGCGACCGATTGGCAAAACTACGCGGAACATATGCTGGAGGTAATGGAGGCGGCGCAGGGCTTTGCAAACTGTGCCGGCGCCGGTGCCTGGTCACCTCGTCCTGAGTTTCGACCGCTGACCAAATTTGAACGTCGCGGTATGCGCTTGGGTCATGGTGTGTGGGATTTGTTGTATAAAAAAATACCGTAAAGGCTCGCTGAGTCGTTTTCAGCGCCTCTATGATATTTCGATCTCTCTTGCACCCGTCGACGGGCAATCTTATTTGCAATGCGCGTGACAATGCTGGTGTGAAACGATGATGTCGTTTGTAATACCATTGCCTGGTTGTAATCAGTTTTTGCCATTGTCAATTTTTAAATATGTCCTGTAAGCGCCTGGCCTCAAATAAATTCAAGCTTCAGCTTTGCTGCCATTCTTGGATTCTGTTGCACAATAGGTAATGCACCTCGTTAAGTGATTCAGTTTGTTCCAAAGGCAGTGACAATTGCATGGCTGGTTTGTACGTGTTTGATAATCTGATGAAAATCAGCGTTTAATTCGTGCGTAATTCATGTGTTCAATCCATAAACAAGCCAAGGGTTTCGTTTAGGAAGCGATAACCGGTTTCGGTGCAGACCAGTCTGTTGGCTTGCAGCAGGCCTCTCTGAATGCCCAGGCTCAGGCTATCCGCGATAACACTGTTGGCCAGGCCGGTACGTTGGCTGAATAGCTCGGTTGCAACGCCGTTTTTCAGACGTAATGCGTTCATCATAAACTCGAAAGGCAGCTCCTCTGCGCTGACCGTCGTTTCCCGGGCGAGATAGTGGCCTATTCGCTTTAAATAGGCGTCAGGTTGCCGTGTTTTTTGATAGCGGGTAATGGTTAGCCTGCCCTGGCTATCGTATTCAGTTCGTTTGCCGTGTGCGCCGGCGCCAACCCCAAGGTAGTCGCCAAACTGCCAATAGTTGAGGTTGTGTCGCGCTGCATGGCCGGAACGCGCATAGGCCGAGACTTCATAGTGTTCCAGGTTGGCGCCGGCGAGTTTGGTTTCACCCTGTTGCTGTATGGCCCAGAGTATGTCGTCCTGTGGTAGTGCCGGTGGCTGGTGATAGAACTTGGTATTGGGTTCGATGGTAAGTTGATACCAGGACAGATGCGGAGGCTCGAAAGCCAGTGCGGTGTCCAGATCGAGCATGGCCTGTTCCGGTGTTTGATCCGGCAGTCCGTGCATCAGATCAATATTGAAATTATCGAAGCCGGTCAGGTGCAGTTTTTCGATGGCGCTGATGGCCTGGTTGGCGTCGTGAATTCTGCCGAGTTTTTGCAAATGGCTTTGATTGAAACTTTGGACACCCAGCGAAATCCGGTTAATCCCAGCCCGCCGATAACCTGAAAACTTTTGTTCATCGAGGGTGCCTGGATTGGCCTCGAGGGTGATTTCTATCGTTGCAGACAGTGGATAATGCGTGTTTACCTGGTCGAGCAGGCGGTGATAAAAATCGGCAGACAGCACACTGGGAGTGCCACCGCCAATAAAAATGGAAGTGAGTTCCTGTTGTGGCTGTCGTTTTGCCTGCAACGCCAGATCGATCAGCAGGTGGTGCAGGTAGGTTTGCTCAAAGTCGGGTGCGGCGGGATCAATCGGGTGCGAGTTGAAGTCGCAATAAGGGCATTTTTTTACACACCAGGGGATGTGAATATACAGGCTGAGCGGAGGCAATGGGCCAGTGCTGTCAGGGTCGGCCATCAGTCAGTGTGCGCCCTGTAGCGACTGAAGTTGCTGGCGCAGTTGTCGCAGAGCCTGACCTCTATGGCTGAGGGCGTTTTTTTCCGGTTTACCGAGCACCGCTGCACTGCATTGTTTTTCCGCTACCCAGAATACCGGGTCGTAACCAAAGCCGCCTTCACCTGAGGGTGAGGTCAAAATTGAACCTTGCCATTGCCCGTGGCAAATCAGCGGGGTCGGGTCTGCGGCATGTTGCATCAGCACCAAGACACAGTGAAACCGTGCGCCCCGCTCCGCTTCTGGCAGGTGTCGCATGTCTGCCAGCAGCTGGCGCCAGTTAGCTTCGTCACTGGCACCGGCTCCAGCGTAACGGGCCGAGTAAATACCGGGTGCGCCATCGAGGGCAGCTACTGCCAAACCGGAGTCGTCGGCCAGTGCCGGCAAGCCTGTCGCCTGGGCGGCATTTCTGGCCTTTTTAATCGCATTTTCGACAAAGCTCAAACCGTCTTCTATCACATCGGGTACCGCAAAATCCGCTTGCGGCAGGACTTCAATCTGCAAGGTCGCCAGCAGTGCCTTGAGTTCGTCAATTTTTCCCTGATTAGTGCTGGCCAGTACGATTTTTTTCATTGCGGGTTGCCGTTACCGGTGCTACCGGCCTGGTTGCTCGATGGTTGTCTGGATTGTGGTATTGGTCGATTATGTCTTTCTTTGTATCAGTTGTTGTAGAAGTTCTGGCTAAAGCGCAGCTTGAGCGGTTGTGTGCTCCCTTCCGGGTAGGTGGTGACAGTGAAGGTCAGCAATTCGCTTTGCACAAATTGAAACTCGGCAAGGTAATAAACCGCTTTGCCTTCGGTGATCCGGCGAAACGACAGGCGGCGCTGTTGTTGCGCCATATTGTGCAGCTGCCCTTCAATTTGCGCCGCCACAGGTATCGGTCGATTGCCCGCTTGGGTTTTCAGTACCGTGATGTTGACGATTCCAATCGCCTTGCTGCGGGTGATACCGTAGTGTCTGGCGATTTCCGGTGCCAAAAATGTGCTGGCAAAGGCGTTGTAGTGAACTTCAAACCCGTCAAATACTTCTTTTTGTTCCGCCGAGACGGGGGCAACCGAAATAACCTGGCAGCAAACCAGCAATGTGGCAACCCACGCGCTGACAAGGAGCGAATGCCGGCGTGCTCGATTGAATGGGGCTGTATGGGTTCGTCTCATCGTCGGTCTCTCTGAATCGGGTTGCATGCTGCCAGGTAAATGGCCGGCAGATCGGTTTTTTTGGCTTGTTTCAGGACAGGTCATCTGTGCGTGACCTGGTCAGCGGCTGATCCGATAAATGGCGATCTCACCCAGCAGGTTCGGCCACAGGGTATTGAACCAGCGGTGTCGGTGTTCTCTGTCGACCACGGTACGTTGCATGATATGAATGTTCTTTTGGTAACACAGGGTTTCAAAGTCCTTGAAGGTGCATAAATGTATATTTGGTGTGTTGTACCAGGTATAGGGCAGGGACTTGGAGATCGGCATCCGGCCGTTTCTGGCCAGGTAGTAGCGGCAGCGCCAATGGCCAAAATTGGGGAAGGTAATTATCCCCTGTCGGGACAGGCGCAGTATTTCATCCAGCATGATATCGGGTCGTCGCACAGCCTGCAGGGCTTGCGTCATTACCACGGTGTCAAAGCAGTTGTCTTGAAAATTGGCCAGACCTCTGGCGTCGAGGTCTTGCTGAATGACATTGACGCCATGTCTGACGCAGTGCGTGATGTCATCCGGGTTGATTTCCAGGCCGTAGCCACGTACCTGTTTGGTGTCTTTCAGGTAGCGGAGGAGAGTGCCATCCCCGCAGCCAAGATCCAGGATACGGCTGTTTGGTGCGATCCATTCCTGAATAATATCCAAATCCGCTCTCATCGCTGGTTCACCTCTGCAAGGATTCGTTCCATATAGCTGCCAAACACGTTGATATAGTGTGCGCTGGGAATAAGAAAAGCGTCGTGTCCGTGTGGTGCGTCTATTTTGGAGTAACTGACCTCCCGGTCAGCCTGAATCAGTGCATTGACGATCTGTTCTGAGCGCTCGGGAGAAAAACGCCAGTCCGTGCTGAATGAGATAATCAGAAATTTGGCATTGGCCTGTTGCAGGGCTAGATCCAGTTGATGGTTGAACTCACGGGCTGGATCGAAGTAGTCCAAAGCACGGGTCATCAACAAGTAGCTATTGGCATCGAAGTTTTCGGTAAATTGCTCACCCTGGTAGTGCAGATAGCTCTCGACCTCGAACTCAATGTCGAAGTTGAAACCGAATGCGTCATTGTTCATCTCGCGGCCAAATTTTTCACCCATGGACTGATCGGACAGGTAAGTGATGTGGCCGATCATCCGCGCCAGCATCAGGCCATGTTTGGGGAAGGTGTTTTTTTCGGCATAGTGGCCACCATGGAAACACGGGTCGGAGGTGATCGCTTTACGGGCGACTTCGTTAAACGCGATATTTTGCGCCGTTAGTTTGGACGTCGAGGCGATCGCGACCACATTGGCGACGCGCTCCGGACAATCAACCGCCCATTGTATGGCCTGCATACCGCCGAGGCTGCCGCCGACTACCGCTGCCCATTGGCCAATGCCCAGTTGATCGGCCAAGCGGGCCTGACTGGCAACCCAGTCTTTTACCGTGACGATTGGAAAATCCGGCCCGTAGGCTTTGTCGGTTTTCGGGTTGATGCTGACCGGACCGGTGCTGCCATTGCAGCCGCCCAGGTTGTTCAGACTGACGACAAAAAAGTGTCGGGTGTCGATGGCTTTGCCCGGGCCGATACAGGCGTCCCACCAGCCGGGTTTTTTGTCTTCCAGGCTATGATAACCGGCTGCATGGTGGTGGCCGCTTAACGCATGACAAATCAATACCGCATTGCTCGCCTGGGCGTTCAATGTGCCATAGGTTTCGTAAACGATGTCATAACAGGGTAGCTGTTTCCCGCTTTGTAGTGTCAGGGGTTCACTGAAGTGAAGGGTTTTGGGTATGACCAGGCCAACGCTGTTTTCGGGGATTGATTCCGGCATTTCACTCAACTAAAAAGCAACTAAAAAAGCAAATTGAAATAATTAGATCGCGGAGTGTAAACAGGCAACGAGCCATAAGCAAGTGATAGTGATAGCCAGGCTCTGTTGCCGAAGTGATCTTATGCCATTTTTTGCAAATCCGGAAAAACGGTTTATACGATTTTCCTGGAAATACTGACGACCTTTTGGGTTGCCAGTGTCGGTGCCGGACGCCGGAATAATTTTTGTATGCGTTTGGCTTCCTGCAGTTGTTCTCCGATATCGTTCAGCATGTCTTGCAAGTGTCGTTTTTCCTCGTTAGCGGTTCGATTGTTTTGGCTCAGGTTTTTCAGCCGCCGGATTTGACGCTCGAGCAAGGTTTTCTGTTCCTGCGTGTATTGTATGATTGGCAGCAGAGCCTCTTCCGGCCAGCGTTCGGTTTCCGCGACGATACGTTGATGAATCGACCGGGCTTCGTTCACCAGAGTATTGAAAAAGCGCCTGATAACCAGCTTTTGTTCGGTCATGATAGTTTTTGGGCTGCGTTGGAATTTTTCGGCTTTTTGTTGGAGGGCTTTTAAATCCCGGTACGGGCGCTTGATGGAAAACGTGGTCGGGTGCAGATGTTGCGCGCGGATATCTGCCTTGTATTTGGCATAGATGGATGTCACCAGTTTATCGGCGAGTATCGCTTCAGCCATCAGGTTGGCGATATCATCCTCGATCTTGCTGAACAGCGCGGACATCGAGCGATTCATACCCCGGGTCGTCCAGTTCTTGCTAAGTTGGTCTCGGGTAAGCTCGACATGATCCTCGAATCGCTGTCGATTGACCAGTTGCAGCAAAATATCGCCTTGTGATTGCATCAGGCGTCGGCTCGATCTCAGGCTGATCAGCCTTTTGTTGTATTGGTCATAATCTTTTTGGGTATTGTGTATCAGGGCCTGCATCAACGCCTTGTCTACACCTTTCCTTTCCTGGTCGGCCAGTCGTTTGCGTAGTTGTTCGCTGCGGGCGCTTAGAATCGCTTCACTGGTTGCCAGCATGCCCAGAACGTCGTTGATCAATGTCTGGGTGATCAGTTTCTCTTTGTGGCCCAGAATTCGTTCACCGAGCAGTTTTTCAAGCTCGCTTAGCTGACTGCGCTCGAGCAACGTCTTGTCGCCTTTTACCTTGGCGATCAGGCTTTGTTTCGCCGACACCGGAATGACATCGCCAGGGTTCAGCTCGAGGTGTCTGGCGGTATCGTCGATAATGTGGTCGATGGATTGTCGGGTATGGTTATCGCCTTGCAGGTCGTCCCATAATACATCTATTTTGTTGAGCACGGCAAAGCGCCCGGCGGTGTGCTCGGTATTGTCGATCGCGATATGGTGGTTCCAGATGGTCATGTCGCTGGCGGTGACTCCTGCGTCGGCGCTGAGCAGGAACAGAATGGCATGAGCCGCCGGCAGCATACTCAAGGTCAGTTCGGGTTCCGAGCCCAGCGCGTTCAACCCGGGCGTATCCAGTATGCGCAGGCCCTGTTCGAGCATCGGGTCGCGCAGGCTGATCAACGCGTGTCGCCATGCCGGAATGATCACTTGAGTGGGGTCTCGCGGATCGAAATCAAGCACGTCGTCGTTAAAACCCAGTAATTTGGCTTCGCTGAGAGTCACCGTTTTGGTATTGGCGACATGATCGAGTGCTTCACGCATGGCCTCGGGAGAGGACGTGTCCAGAGGGATTTCTGTCCATCTGTCATCCTTGTCGCGCAGCTCGCTGAGCGTGCTGTCGCTGGTTCGGGTCTCGATTGGCAGCAGTCGCAGATAACTTTGATTGCGCTTTTTGTCATAAAACAATTCGGTTGGACACATGGTGGTGCGCCCGGCTTGGGACGGCAGCATACGTTGTCCAAACCCGGAAAAAAACAATGCATTGATCAGCTCGGTCTTGCCGCGAGAGTATTCGCCGACGAAGGCGATGGTCAATTCATCTTCACGCAGTAACTTGAAGCCTCGTTGTAACCGATGGCTGATATCGTCAGAAAACAAATCATTTTTCTGTAGCCAGTTCTGATAGTTGGCTATTTCCGTAATAAGCCTGTTCTTCCACTTGTGGTAACTGGTTACCTGAGTGGTTAAGCTGCTCTTGGTCATTGTGTCGTTCGCAAGTGTGAGAGTGAATCACAACTGCGCGAGGCGCAGTCATCCCGAGTCTGAAGTATAGGTGCTAAACCTAGTTAAGTTGTCGCTGTGCGATAAGCGCAGGCCTCAGAATCCGGAAATTTCTCGCGCGGGTGCTGGGTTCACCTCTCGGCACGAATTGAATATTTTTTAAAAAACAATAAGTTATGTGGTTTTTCGTTGAAATGTAAGCAGCTGTTTATTGTTGTATCAACTTTGTTTCCAGCGTTGTTAAAACGCTGGAAACAGTGAAGTCATAGGGAATGAAACAGCAGTTAGAAGCTGATGCCAACGGCACCCAGGCCAACTCGGCTGGCCATATGATCCAGCGTGATGTTGACGACGTTGAGCACCAGAAAAACAAAAATGGGAGATAAGTCGAGTCCACCCATCGGCGGCAGTATCCGGCGAAAAGGCGCCATAACCGGCTCTGTGATTTGATGCAACAGCAGGATAGCCGGGTGATAGCTGCCTTGTGCAACCCAGCTCAATATAATCACCGCAATAATTGCCCAGAAGTATATTTCGGTGATCAACGCCAGCAAGGTGATCACTGACCAGGCGATGATCTGCAGCGGATTGATCGCGGTCACGCCGGCTGCCAGCAGCAGAAGTATGAAAACAATGGCTTGCAGAACAAAGGCCACCACTAAAGAAGACAGATCGAAGCCACCCAGTCCGGGAATGAATTTGCGTAGTGGAAGGATAACGGGGTTGGTCGCTTTGACCACAAATTGCGAGATCGGGTTGTAAAAATCGGCCCGGGCCAATTGCAGTAAAAACCGCAGCAGCACAATGGTCAGGTAGAATGTTGACAGTATTTGCAGTGTCGAAATAAATATCTGTGCCAGCATGTATCTTGGCTCCTTGCTGAGTACGAGTGTATTACCGGTATGGCAATAGTATAGTGGTTTTAAATCAATGAGAAGGCTTGTGGCCAAGCAGTTCGGACAATTCACGAGAGCGCTGAACGGCGGCGTAGACGGCTGTATCGAAAATCTCCCGAATGCCTTGTTGTTCAAAGGTTTTTATAGCTTGCTCGGTGGTGCCGCCTGGAGACATCACGTTTTGTTTGAGTTGGCTTGGGGTCAGCTCACTTTGCTGTGCCATCGCGGCCGCGCCGAGCATGGTTTGAATACTGAGTTTGCGGGCGCTTTGTTCCGGTATGCCGGCTTTTTTTGCCGCGTCTTGCAAGGCTTCCATAATCAGGAAAAAGTAAGCCGGGCCACTGCCGGACAATGCTGTTACGGCGTGCATTTGGTCCTCGAAGTCAAGCCACTCGATGATTCCGACCGCGGTAAATATCCGGCTCGCAATGGCTTTTTGAGGTTCGCTGACTCGGTCATTGGCGAACATGCCGGTGGCGCCTTGTCGCACCAGGGCAGGGGTGTTGGGCATACAGCGGATAATCTGCTGGCCGCCGCCGAGCCAGGTATCGATATAATGGGTCTCGATGCCGGCGGCAATGGTGATAATCAACGGCTTGTGGCTCAGTTCTGACGCCAGATCCTCGCACACTGCCTGAAGAATCTGGGGCTTGACGCTGAGGATCAGCACTTCCGATTTTCTGGCAGCGATATGGTTATCGGTACTGGTGTTGATGCCGTAGCGTTGTCGCAATGGCGCAAGGTTGACTTCTGTCGGCGCACTGGCGGTAATTTTTGCGGCCGGATAGTCGCACCCGGCCAGCCCGCCAATGATATTGCTGGCCATGTTGCCGGCGCCGATAAAGGTCAGGTGAGGAAAATGCTTTGTCATGATTCGATCCTTTGTTTTATTTGTCGGCATTTGACTGGTTTTTGCTGCGCGGGCCAAAAATCGCCGTGCCGATTCTTACCATGGTCGACCCGCCGGCAATGGCTGCCTCCAGGTCATCTGACATGCCCATGGATAGCGTATCGACACTCGGGTATTGCTGTTGCAATTCACTGAATTTGGTTTGCATCCGGGAAAAGCAGTCTGCCAGTTCCTGATCGGAGTGCGCAGCAGAGGGGATGGTCATCAAGCCTCTAAGCTGCAGGTTTGGCATTGGAGAGATCACGTCGGCAAGCGCATCCACCTCGTCCAGGCGGATACCTGATTTGGATGCTTCGCCGCTGATATTGACTTGAATGCAAACATTCAGTTTCGCTTTTGCGCTGGGGCGTTGCTGGTTGAGTCTGTGGGCCACCTTGGGTCTGTCCAGCGTATGCAGCCAGTCAAAATGCTCGGCGACCGGTCTCGATTTGTTGGCTTGGAGCGAACCAATAAAGTGCCATTGCAGATTCAAGTCTGCTAACAAATGGATTTTTGCCAGTGCTTCCTGAAGATAGTTTTCGCCGAAACAGTTTTGGCCGGCAGCCTGGGCAGCACGAATTTCGTCGGCATGTCGTGTTTTCGATACCGCCAGCAACGCAACCGAACCCGGCTGACGACCTGCGATTTTTTCGGCTTGTTCTATTCTTTGTCTTACGTTCCTGATGTTGTCTGCTATGCTGATCATTATGCCATTCTGAATTTACCGGCCGCTTGCTTGTATGCTGGCCACGTTTTGTTGACCCAGGTCACTATGGAGACCAACCAATCGCAATCACGACCCCGCAAACCCGCTGCATGACTGGTTTTCAGTTTCGATTGGCAGTGCGGGTGATCGCTGGTAGTGATCGTTATCGGTGTGTATTGTAGTCGTTTTTCGAGCCTAAATGATATAGGAAAGACCCCACGAGGAATAGCATGGATATTACTGAACTGCTCGCTTTTTCCGCCAAGCAAGGTGCATCCGACTTGCACCTTTCCGCTGGTTTGCCGCCCATGATTCGTGTCGATGGCGACGTGCGTCGTATCAACCTGCCGGCCATGGAGCATAAAGAAGTGCATTCATTGATTTATGACATCATGAATGACAAGCAACGCAAAGACTTTGAAGAGTTTCTGGAAACGGACTTTTCCTTTGAAGTTCCCGGCGTAGCCCGTTTCCGGGTCAACGCATTCAATCAGAACCGCGGCTCGGGTGCTGTATTCAGAACCATTCCGTCGAAAGTGCTGACCATGGAAGACCTGAGTATGGGTCAGGTGTTCAAGGATATTGCCCTGGTACCACGTGGTCTGGTGTTGGTGACAGGCCCGACCGGGTCAGGTAAATCAACCACGCTGGCAGCGATGATCGACTTTATCAACGATACCAAGTACGATCATATCCTGACCATCGAAGACCCGATCGAATTTGTTCACGAAAGTAAAAAATGCTTGCTCAACCAACGCGAGGTCCACCGGGATACCCTCGGCTTTAACGAGGCGCTGCGGTCGGCGTTGCGGGAAGACCCCGATACCATATTGGTCGGTGAGATGCGGGATCTGGAGACAATCCGGCTGGCTCTGACAGCGGCGGAAACCGGCCACCTGGTATTTGGCACCCTGCATACCACCTCGGCGGCGAAAACCATTGACCGGGTGGTGGATGTTTTCCCGGCAGAAGAAAAGGCGATGGTTCGTTCCATGTTGTCGGAATCATTGCAGGCGGTGATTTCGCAAACCTTGCTGAAAAAAGTGGGCGGTGGTCGTGTCGCGGCACATGAAATTATGATCGGTACCCCGGCGATTCGAAATCTGATCCGGGAAGACAAAGTCGCCCAGATGTATTCTTCGATTCAAACGGGCGCGTCCATTGGCATGCAGACGCTGGATCAGTGCTTGTCCGTGTTGTTAAAGAAAGGGGTGATTTCCAGAGAAGCGGCTCGGGAAAAAGCCAAGATTCCGGAAAACTTTTAGTTGGGGAGTAACCAGGGAGATCGCGTATGGACTTTGACAAACTGTTACGCCTGATGGTGGAAAAAGGGGGGTCGGATTTATTTATCACTGCCGGTGTGCCGCCGAGTATAAAAATCAACGGTAAGATCATGCCTGTGACCAAATCGGCACTGACCCCGGAGCAAACACGAGAGGTGGTGTTGGGCTGTATGACCGATCGGCAGCGCGAGTCGTTTCAGATCGAGCATGAGTGCAACTTCGCGATCAGTGCCAGAGGTATCGGTCGGTTCCGTGTCAGTGCCTTTTACCAGCGGAATCTGGCGGGCATGGTATTGCGCCGCATCGAAACCAATATTCCCAAGATCGAAGACCTCAGGCTGCCTGACTCTCTGCGCGAATTGTCGATGACCAAGCGTGGTTTGATTATATTTGTCGGTGCCACCGGTACCGGTAAGTCAACTTCATTGGCTGCGATGATCGGTCACCGTAACCGCAACAGTAAAGGTCATATCATTTCGATAGAAGATCCTATCGAATTTATCCATCAGCATCAGGGCTGCATCGTCACTCAGCGGGAAGTTGGCATCGATACCGAAAGCTTTGATGTCGCTTTGAAAAATACCTTGCGCCAGGCGCCTGACGTGATTCTGATCGGTGAGGTGCGATCCGCTGAAACCATGAATCATGCCCTGGTATTTGCCGAAACCGGCCACTTGTGTTTATGTACGTTACATGCCAACAATGCAAACCAGGCACTGGATCGCATTATCAACTTCTTTCCGCCCGAGCATCACAATCAGGTCTGGATGGATTTGTCGTTGAACCTGAAGGCGATTATCGCGCAACAATTGGTGCCCACTCCGGATGGCAACGGTCGTCGGGCGGCGATCGAAGTGATGATCAATACGCCGCTGGCGGCAGACATTATCCGAAAATCAGAAGTGCACAAGTTGAAGGAGTTGATGTCCAAATCGCGTGAAATGGGGATGCAGACCTTCGATCAGGCACTTTATGATCTGTACTTGGCGGGTGAAATCAACTATGAGGATGCATTGGCGCACGCCGATTCAGCCAACGATTTGAGACTGTTGATTAAGCTGGGCAATGAAACCAATGCCGAAACCATAGGCATGTCTATCGACAATCTGATGATGGAAGAGGATGAAGATCAGCGAATCCGTTTCAAGTAAGGGTCGAAAACCAGATTCAGGCTGCGCTGATCTGTCTGCTGTGCGCTCTCGATGCACTGCCATTCAACCCGTTGGCGTGCCGTAAGGCGACGCTAGAGCGTGGGAATGGTCAGGGTGGATTGTTGGTTGCGGCTGTATTCAAAATCGACAAAGTAGTTGATCCCGGTTGGTGACTTGTATTGAGGGTCTTTGGTATCGATAGCCAAAACCACTTTGTGCCCTGCTGGCACATCATAGGCGGTTGTCACTAGATCGAAGTCAACGCTGATTTTTTTACCGCTGGGTGCTGCCGGCAGGGTAATGACCCCGTGGCTGATCAGCTTGCCGATGCCCAATCGATTCATGTCGTAGAGATAGGCAACCAGCTGCACCTTGCTGTAGTGGGGCTGAATTTGCAGAGTGACATGAGGCGTGCCACGTATTTTCATGGTATCGGCCAGGCGGTCACTGTCCCAGTAGATGCTTCTAAACTTCGAGGCTGCCAAGATATTTGCCACAACCGGTACTTCCAGTTGCTCCATAGCCTGCGACAGCAGCGGGATTTGGGTGCTGAATAGAGTCCCCGCCCAGGCGTTTATCGTGTTGTCTCTGTCGTGCCCGCTTTGGTATGGGTGGCTTTCCAGATCGCCTGTATCGAAGGCGCTGCGCGGATGCAGGTAATAGGTGGTCGTTCTCGCTTGGGGAACAGGGTAGCTGTCATAGCTTTCGAAGCGATCCGTGAATTTGATCTTCATGTTAACCGGCCTGGCGGTTGCCAGATCATTGGTTTCGTCTTTCAGGTGCAGATCAAACCACTTGAAGGTGTTGTTCCAGAGCAGGTTGTCCCCCACGCCCAGCAGTGGCGGTAACAACTCGGCCGAGGCATGGGTGCCGGGCACCAGGTCAATATGTTTCGGCCCGGTCAACCGGGCAAACATCGCTAGCAAGGTATTGGGCTGAAACAGGTTGTCGCCATAGGCTTTACCGAAATAGATAGCGGTGCCATTCTGGTTCAACCGGTCAACGTAATTGATTGGCGAGCGGGCATTGGCCCAATCGACAATGGCCGGAATCTCGGACTGATTCTGCGCTTTGATATTTTCCCAGTGCTGACGAATGATCGGGTTGGCGTCGCCAATGATTTCACCGGTGACGGCGAGCAATTCACCCCACACCAGTCTCGGCGTCTGGTTACCATACAGTGCATCGACCAGATCGGCCCAACTGCTCATCGCAGAGACCGCTTTGACCCGGCTGTCGGCCGCCGCACCCAGCAGGCTGATGCCAGACCCGTAGGAAATGCCTGCGGTGCCGATGGCATTCGGATCGACCGGATAGTTCTCGATCAGAAAATCGATGGCGCTGCTGTAGTCGGCAATATCCTGTGGCCCGGCCGTGGCGATTTCGCCGCCCGAAGTGCCAAAGCCACGCGTTGAATAGCTCAGCACGATATAGCCTTTTTCCGCCAGCTCACCGGCCTGGGTCAGGTATTCATATTCGTTCAGCGCCCAACTGTTGATAAATACGATAGCCGGAGCCAGACCCTGAAGCTTGCTTGGTATGAAAATATTGGCCGCCAATGCGACACCATCATCGGCGATAATTACGATATCGTCATCGGTAATATAAGCGTCGGATTGGGGGAACACCCCTTGATCGAGTATGCCAGCGGCAAAATTGATCAGGGCCGCCACCCCATCAGCGGCGCAGGAAGTTTGCGGCGTGACCGTGGTGAGACCGAACAGGCTGAGTATAAGTAGTTTTTTCAGCATCCTGGTATCCTTGAAAAAGGTGTTCTGGGCGGTGGTTGTCATGTGGTCAGTGTTACTGGAATTGCCTGTGTCACGGAGGTGATCCCGAAAAAAGCGAAGGTCGATATGTCAGAGAAGATATGTGGTCTGGTCGATCCGGAATCCGTGTTTGAATTCGCCGAAATAGGCAACGGGCGCCGATCTGGACCGGATACTATAACTCCCCCGAAAACTGGAAATGGTTGCCATTGTGCCACATCTGTACATAGGTGACGATGTGATTATTGCTTGAATAGGTGTATCGAGTGAGCAGCAGGGCCGCCTGGGTCGTGGCCATATTCAGTCTTTTGGCGATATCGGCGGTTGGGTGCAGCGCCTGGACACTATAGTGCCCTTTGACCAGGGGCACTGTGTGAATCAAATAATCACTGGTATTGACCCGGGAAAAATCCTGCTCGCTGAACTCAGGCACCAATTCGGCATCGACCCAGCGTTTTTCATATTGAATCGGCATATCATCGCCGTAATGAACCACATCCAACTGAAACAGTTTTTGCGTTTTCTGAAATAACGGTTGTCTATCACTTGGCAATGCCGATAAGCCACAGGTTTTTTTACCGATCACTTTTGCCCGATAGTGTTTGCCGGTTTGACGAACATCGTCAGCAATGTTTCGCACCTCGACAAAAGTATGATGGAACTGTTGTTGGGCGACAAAGGTGCCACTCCCCTGGCGGCGTTCCAACACTTTTTCTTCGGTCAGTTCCTTTAACGCACGGTTTACCGTCATTCGGGAGACAGCGAATTGTTTGGCCAGGCTGATTTCGGTAGGTATTGTCATACCCGCTCGCCACTCGCCGCTATGAATGGCGTGTAAAATGTACTGTTTGATTCGTTGATAGGCAGGTAATGACTTTTTCATAAATGAATCGCTAATCTAATAAAAACTATTTGCGCTATTTTACCTGGTGCGATACATTTGTCTATACAAATTAACCTGTATAGACAAATGGCAAGAGGGAAATATGACAATAAAAATGACGCGCACCGCTGATCGCACCATCCAATCACCAACGGGCACTGACTTGACTTGTAAAAGCTGGTTGACCGAAGCGCCGTTTCGTATGATTCAGAACAACCTGCACCCTGACGTTGCCGAAAATCCGAAGAGTTTAGTGGTGTACGGCGGTATCGGTCGCGCCGCGCGTAACTGGGAATGCTATGACCAGATTCTGGAGAGCCTGAAAACCCTGGAAGACGACCAGACCCTATTGATACAATCGGGCAAACCGGTGGGCGTCTTCCAGACTCACGCGGATGCTCCCCGTGTGTTGATCGCCAATTCAAACCTCGTTCCCAAATGGGCGACCTGGGAGCATTTCAATGAGCTCGACCGTAAAGATTTATTTATGTACGGGCAAATGACGGCCGGCAGTTGGATTTATATCGGCACCCAGGGTATCGTGCAAGGTACCTATGAAACCTTTGCCGAAGCAGGGCGGCAACATTATAACGACAGTTGGCGAGGACGCTGGATTCTCACCGCCGGGCTGGGTGGTATGGGCGGGGCGCAACCGCTGGCGGCGACTTTTGCTGGGGCCGTGTCACTGAACATCGAATGTCAGCAAACCAGTATCGATTTTCGCTTGCGCACCGGCTATGTCGATAAACAGGCCGATAGCCTTGACCAGGCTTATCAACTGATTAAAGAACATACGCAAAAAGGGGAAGCCGTCTCGATCGCGTTACTTGGCAATGCCGCCGAGATTCTGCCGGAAATGGTCAAGCGTGCCAGGGCGGGCGAAATCAAACCCGATTTGGTCACCGACCAGACTTCAGCTCACGACCTGATTAACGGCTATTTGCCTATTGACTGGACAGTCGAGCGGTGGAAAGCGGCCCAGGCCGATAGCTCGCAACACAAAAAATTACAAAGCGATGCGGCCAAATCCTGTGCCGTTCACGTACAAGCGATGCTCGATTTTCAGGCAATGGGTGTACCGGCTACCGATTACGGCAATAACATTCGCCAGGTGGCATTTGATGAAGGCGTTAAAGAGGCCTTTCACTTCCCGGGGTTTAGAGAACGCATCCACTTTCAGGGGCTTCCCGCCCGTATTTGTTGGTTAGGCCTGGGAGAGCGTGATAAAGCCGGACTGGCGTTTAACGAAATGGTCAAAAACGGTGAGTTGAAAGGGCCCATCGTTATCGGACGTGACCACCTGGATACCGGCTCGGTCGCCAGCCCCAACCGCGAAACCGAAGCGATGCAAGACGGCAGCGATGCGATTTCGGATTGGGCCTTGTTGAACGGCATGTTGAACGTTGCCGGTGGGGCGACCTGGGTGTCCCTGCATCATGGTGGTGGTGTCGGTATGGGTTATTCGCAACACTCCGGTATGGTGATTGTCGC